>JACCDX011241835.1_pt1 | contig 29380 bp, 25 predicted proteins | sample 7449681 | NCBI WGS metagenome assembly JACCDX01 (sample SAMN15323450, study PRJNA562643) | freshwater metagenome | isolation source: river surface water | place: USA:Blue River Watershed | collected 2017-08-18
CCGCCATTTTCATCATAATCACTTGTGCATGGCTTCGCCCCCAAAAATAAGAAGTTCATTGAAAAACATGAAATCATTCATGTTTTTATCCAATTTCAATAAATTGAAATTGGCAATTGAAAGCCCGAGATAATTTGAAAGGAAAAATTCAATATATTGAATTTTTATCAAAACATGAACAATTTCATGTTTTGCCTTTCAAATCCGAAGCGTAAGCGTAGGTAATCCAGCAAATACCTTTAAAATTTATGGTATTAATTTTAAAGGTATTTGGTATTTTTACTATACATTTTTAATTTTCCAATGACAATTCTTGACATTTTGGTAAAAATAGGCCATGTAATTGGGAAATTATGAAAAATGGGGTCAATATGAGCACGAAATTTGTTTATTTTTTTGAACAGGGAAAGGCCGAAGGCCAAGCCAATATGCGCAATTTGCTGGGGGGCAAGGGCGCAAATTTGGCCGAAATGTGTAATATTGGCCTGCCGGTGCCCCCGGGCTTTTCCATTACCACCGAGGTATGCACCCATTATTACCAAAATGCCAAGGAATTACCGGCCAATTTAAAGGACGAGGTTTTAAGCCATCTGGCGCATTTGGAACAAAAAACCCAGAAAAAATTTGGTTCCCCGCAAAACCCGTTATTGGTTTCGGTGCGTTCGGGGGCCCGCGCATCCATGCCGGGTATGATGGACACCGTGCTGAATTTGGGCCTGAATGACGCAACGGCCGAGGGGTTAAAAAATATCACCAATGACGGCCGATTCGCCTTTGATTCTTACAGGCGTTTTATACAAATGTATTCCAATGTGGTTTTGAATTGCGAACACCATTATTTTGAGGAATTATTGGATAATTACAAAACAAAAATTAAAATACAGGCCGACAACCAACTAACCGAGGAACATTGGCGCACCATCATAACCCAATATAAGGAATTGGTGCAACAACAAACCGGTAACCCATTCCCCCAGGACCCAATAAGCCAATTATGGGGGGCGATAATGGCGGTATTTAACAGCTGGATGTCCAAACGTGCCATAACCTACCGCGCGCTTAACGATATTCCGTCCGAATGGGGCACGGCCGTTTCGGTGCAAAGCATGGTCTTTGGCAATATGGGCGACGATTGCGCGACTGGTGTGGCCTTTACCCGCGACCCATCAACCGGTGAGGATATTTTTTATGGCGAATATTTAATCAACGCACAGGGCGAGGATGTGGTGGCCGGTATTCGCACCCCACAAAATTTAACCATTGCCGGCAAATTGGCCAGGGGCGATTCCAAACCGGCCATGGAGGAATCACTTCCCGATGTTTTTGCCGAATTATCACGCGTGCGCGGTATATTGGAAAAACATTATGGCGATATGCAGGATATAGAATTTACCGTGGAACGGCGCAAATTATTCATGTTGCAAACCCGCGATGGCAAACGCACCACCAAGGCGGCCCTGAAAATCGCCACCGATATGGTCAAGGAGGGCTTGATAACGCAGGAACAGGCAATAATGCGCCTGAACCCCAGTGCATTAGACCAAATTTTGCATCCGGTTATTGACCCCAAGGCCCAAAAAATATTGCTATGCACCGGCCTGCCGGCCAGCCCGGGGGCGGCCACCGGCAAGGTGGTTTTAAATGCCGACAAGGCCGAGGAAATGGCCAAGGCCGGCCACAAGGTAATTTTGGTGCGTTTTGAAACATCGCCCGAGGATATACACGGAATGCACGCCGCCGAGGGCATAGTGACCGTGCGTGGCGGTATGACCAGCCATGCGGCCGTGGTGGCACGCGGTATGGGGCGCGCCTGTGTGTGTGGCAGTGGCGATATTACCATTAACGAAAATGAGGGTTATATTATAATCAACAAAACCACCATACGCGAGGGCGAATTTATTTCTATTGATGGCGGGGTGGGCGAAGTATATTTGGGCAAGGTGCCAACCATACAACCGCATTTATCGGCCGAATTTGAAACTTTGATTGGTTGGGCCGATAAAATACGCAAATTAAAAATCCGCACCAATGCCGATACACCCGATGACACCGCACAGGCCCGCAAATTTGGGGCCGAGGGAATTGGCCTGTGCCGCACCGAACATATGTTTTTTGAAGGCGAACGAATCAATGCCATGCGCGCCATGATTCTGGCCGATAATGAAACCGACCGCAAAAAGGCATTGGACAAATTATTGCCGATGCAACAGGCCGATTTTGAACAAATATTCACCATTATGGCCGGATTTCCGGTTACCGTGCGCTTGCTTGACCCGCCATTGCACGAATTTTTACCACGCAAGCACGAAGAATATGCAATTGTGGCCAAAAATTTGGGGGTTTCGGTGCAAAAAATACAGGATAGGGCCAAGGAATTGCACGAAGCCAACCCCATGTTGGGCCACCGCGGGTGCCGTTTATTGAATTCATACCCCGAAATTGCCCAAATGCAGGCCGAGGCGATATTCCGCGCCGCGGTTTCGGTTTATCATTTAACCCAAAAATTTGTTGATTGCGAGATAATGATTCCGTTGGTGGGTATGGAAAATGAATTGACCCGTTTAAAACAAATAATTATTGAAACGGCCGAACGCATTACCCGCGAAACCAAGGTAACGCCACAATATAAAATTGGCACCATGATTGAACTACCGCGCGCCGCCCTGATAGCCGATAAAATTGCCGAATCAGCCGAATTTTTCAGCTTTGGCACCAACGATTTAACCCAAACCACCTTTGGCCTGTCGCGTGATGATGCCGGGGCATTTTTGGGTGAATATCAACACCAAAAATTGATTGATTTTGACCCGTTCGCCACTTTGGATACCGTGGGCGTGGGCGAATTAATGAAAATTGCCAAGGAACGCGGGCGAAAAACCCGCCCCGATTTAAAATTGGGCATTTGTGGCGAACATGGGGGCGACCCGAAATCCATTCATTTTTGCCATGAAATTGGCCTGGATTATGTTAGTTGTTCGCCATTCAGGGTGCCCATTGCCCGTTTAACCGCGGCACAGGCCCAAATAAAGAACCCACGATGACCCAAAAACCAACCATTATCCCTGCCATTGGCATTATAATGGGAAGCCAATCAGATTGGGAAACAATGCGCCATTGTGCCGATATTTTGGGCCATTTTGACGTGGGTTTTGAAACAAAAATTATATCGGCCCACCGCACCCCCGACCGGTTAAAAAAATATGCCAATGGGGCTGAACAACGCGGGGTGCAAATAATTATTGCCGGTGCCGGTGGGGCGGCCCATTTGCCGGGCATGTGCGCGGCGCAAACCAGCCTGCCGGTTTTGGGTGTGCCGGTTAATGCTACGGGCTTAATGGGGTTGGATAGTTTATTATCAATAGTGCAAATGCCGGCCGGTGTGCCGGTGGGCACGTTGGCGGTGGGCAAGGCCGGGGCGATTAATGCCGGCCTGTTGGCGGTGAGTATCTTGGCCCTGCATAACCCTCAATTGGCCGAAAAATGGCATACTTACCGCGCCAACCAAACCCAAAATGTCCCCGAAGAGCCGGCAAATGAATCACGGCAAGCAACTTTATAACACCCCCACCGCCCCCCTGCCCTGCGGTGCAACTATTGGCATTTTGGGTGGTGGACAATTGGGGTGGATGCTGGGCCTGGCCGCCAAAAAAATGGGTTATAAAATACTATGCTGGGACCCCGATATTCATTGCCCATGCGCCAATATTGCCGATATACATGAAACGGGTGGATATAATTCCCCGGTTGCGCTTGATAATTTCACCCAACATGCGCAGGTGGCATTGGTGGAATTTGAAAATATACCCATTGCTTTGGCCCGCCAAATTGCGCAAAAAATTCCATTTTACCCCAACCCCGATATTTTGGAAATGGCCCAGGCCCGCCATTTGGAAAAGGCATTTTTTAATAATAATGGCATCGCCACCGCCCCCTATTTTTATATTGAAAATGATTCGGATATTGCCAAGGCCATGGAAAAAATTACCCTGCCGGGTATTTTGAAAACCGACCGCATGGGTTATGATGGCAAGGGCCAATTTGCGGTGAATGATTGGGGCGAATATAATCAACACGCCCGCCCCGGCATGGTTTTGGAACAAAAAATTGCCTTTTTGGGCGAATTTTCGGTTTTATTTGCCCGCAATGGGCTGGGCGAGAATATTTTTTATCAACCATCAGCCAATTACCATAGCGGGGGGATAATACGCACGGCCGAGCCATTGGATATATCCACCCATAAAAATATACAACAAACCATTCACCAATGCCAAATATTATGGGATAAAATGGATTTCAGGGGCATTATTTGTGTGGAGTTTTTTTGGGCGGTTGATGGTAAAATTTTGGTTAATGAATGCGCCCCGCGCCCGCATAACAGCTATCATTGGAGCATGACTGCCTGCCACACCGGCCAATTTGAACAATATATACGCATTGCCACCGGCATGGGCATGGGCAACAGCGCCATACACACCCACACGCAAATGGTCAATATTATAGGCGATGAAATTGATAATATGGGCCAATATACCCAAAACCCCATGGCCAAGGTTTATAATTACGGCAAAACCAGCACCAAACCCGGGCGCAAAATGGGCCATGTTAATATTTTATGCCCAAAGTTTTGATAGAAATTGTAATATTTTTTATTTATTATTGCGGTAAAAATAATTATGAAATGCCTTGTATTTTTTCAAGTTTGTCAGTTGTGCATCATCTACCCTTACATAAAACCGGCAATTATTATTTTCCTTGTTTTTTAAACCGGTAATATCTCTCAACTCACCCAATTGTTCATAACCAAATTGTGGGTTATTACCCAAAAACTCTTTGGCATTTCCATTGGGTAATTGATTAAAATATTCGGTTTTATTGGTAATAGTAATTTTTTCATCGGTTAATTTTACACTCATAATAACGGGCGGGTTTCCATTTACAAAATCAAGGCAAGAATATAATCGGGTGGCGTTTTTCTCGGCCTCGGTTAAAATATCATCAACTGATTTTCCCAATTTTTCGGCCCGTTCCTCATTTGCCTTCACTTCCGCCAATTTGCCCTTGTTCACATATTTTATCAACTCGGTGGGAATATCTATAATCTCCCCTAGCCCGCCCTTGCCGTATTTTTCAAATAATTTATTGGTGTATTTTATCAATTCATCAACGGGGATTTTATATTTTATCGCCATTTCGTTAATTTTATTGGCTATATCGCGGTTTTTTGATATTTCGTCCTCGTTATAAAAAAATGCAAAATACACCAAGCCAAACACAATTATTTGCATTAAAAAATCTATTAATGTCAAATTAATCAAATTATCGCTTCGTTTGGACATTGATTATTTATCTTTTCTGCTAAAAAAATTCTTAAATTTACTGAAAAAAGGCACATAAGAATTGTCATCTTGATTAACCAATATATTGCCTGATTGTGGTTTTGAAAATTGCCTTGGTGGTAAATTTATTGGTTTGTTTTCATCATTTGTATCTCTCAATATTTGTTCGCGCCCGTAAATATTAGCTGACGGCTGGTTGGCGGTGGTCGCAGGGTTGGAATTTCTTGAATTTAAGGCATAATCAGGGTTGGTTTCCCCCTTGCTGGGTAATAATTGTTCAGGCTCATAAACTTTGACCGGTGGGTTTGGGGTTGGTTGCACCAAATCAAGAGGCCTTTGGTAATTATTGTTATTTGGCGCATTATTTTGTCTTGCAATATTATCCCAATCGGGCAGATTATTTGCTTTGACTTGGCGGTTATTCAAGCCGGTTTGATTATTATTAAGGCTACTAATTACCGGTTTTTCAACCCCATTATCTAATTTTTGATTCAATAATAAAATGGCCTGATTCAAATTGGGCAAGACTGCAACATTTTTGGCAATAATTTCAATTAATTCATTGGTTTGCAATGTAAATTTATCTATCGTTTGATTGATGGATTTAATATCCTTTTGCTCCGAATCTTTCAATTGATTCAACATTGTTTCCAATTTATTCAAATTTTCTGATAAACTGCTAAAATTATTATTTAAAACAATTAACATTTCTGAAATTCTGTTTTGGCTTAAATTTTGTTGAATTCTATCCATGGCGTTTGCGGTATTCTCCGAGGTATTACTTAATTTGGAAAACGAATCATTAAACCTTTTAAAAGATTTTTTGGAATCATTATTTAAATCTTCGCTCATGGCATCAAGTGATTCTGTAAGTTTTTTTAATGAATCATGTATAAGGTCAGTATTAATAGTTATTTTTAGATTTCTAAATTTTTCCTCGAGTGATTCAGCCGAATTTTCAATGGATTTCATAGACTTAATAAAATCTATGGCATTAAGCTTGACCGAAAATTGGTTAGCGGTTTGAATCATTTTTTCATTAAATTCAATGAAGCCAATTTCCAATATTTTGGCTGATTCATTCAAATCAAATGATTGCAATTGTTGTTCAAACTTTTGCAACAAACCATTTATTTTATTGTCATTATTTTCAATGGATTGCAATACAGCTTGATTAATTTCGTTGATAGATTTTTCGTGCAATTTGTATAATGAATTTGATGTTGAATTTTGGGTTTGCACCAAACTGCCAATTTGTTGATTCAAATTGGTTAAAATTTCTTGGTAATTTACAGCTATATCTTTTGCATCAGCAGTTGATGCATTGAGGATAATCCGAAATATTAAGCCCAAACCGGTTGCCACCAATCCGGCAGAAAATTGTATTAAAATGCCGGTTTTATCTAATTTATCGGCCGCCTGTGTGCCAAAAATAATGGCGGTGGCGGCTATGGATACTATGGTTAAAATAAACCCATAATAATATATAAAATCAATATCATTTTGGCTTAAATCGCGCTTATTTTGCCATAAATAGAAAAAATATAAGGCAAAGGGTAGCAACGATAAATAGACCCAAACATGCAAACCCATATATGTCATTAATAATGAAATAAAGATAGATAATAGTAAATTAATGATGGAGAAAGCTTGTTTTGTCATTATTAACCCGGCAAATATTCAAAATCTAACGAACCGCCATTATTATCACCAAAATACCAATTCCAGAAATAATTACGGCATTTTTCAACCTGTGTATCGGCCAATTTGGAACCCACATTAATGCGTGGCATAATATATAATCTTATATCCAAATTATGAAATGCGGGGCGTATTTCGCCACTCAAACGGCTTTCCTTATATTTATTAATTATGTCTTCATTGGGGTTATTGCATGAATATAACGAAAAATTTTTGTCATTTTCCATCATATCGCTGAACATAAATAATTTTAATCTGGGGGCATCCTTTAAATATTTTGACAACGATAAATCGGTTATGGCCCCGGCCAATGGCGAACTGGTGGATATAGAACCAGTCAGCTGACCCAAAGCATTTTCCAATGCCATTTCAAATGGTTTTTCATATTTTTCCCTATATTTTGCCTTGATGGATTTATCATTTTGATATAGTTGGTTTCCGCCATCGGCCGGCTTGCAATAAGAAAATAGCGGTTTTAAGTCGGTTTTTGATTCATTTTTTAACGCAAAAATGGAAACCAACTCCCCCTCGGCTATATTTTTATTAATTTTTTGAATATTATCCTTTATGGCCGCAATTGTTTGTTTGGCCACATTATCGGAAACATCTATTAACACTATATTTTTGGCCGGTATATTATTGGTGCAACCAAATTCGTCATATTTTGGTTTTAATAATTGCGCCATAATAAATGCAATAAAAATTAACCCAACAATGAATAACGATATTGTAATATTGCGCTTGCCCTTGGCGTGCAGGGTTTGTGCGCGTGGGGTGCGGATATTTTTTTCATCGGGGCGAATGATGGCCATTATTTATAACCCTTTTTGGCAATTTCAAGTTGGCTAATCCATTGATTAAATTCATTGCCCAAAATATCTTGTATCCGTTTGGAGCTGATGGTTGACATGCTATGTAATTTTTTAATATTTTCATCGCTTAATTCACCCAACTGGATAATAAGATTTTCAATTTCACCCTGTAATTCCTGTGTATCCGGTAATTGAGATTCCGGTTTATCCAATATTGTCAGGGGAATGGTAAAATATTCGGGTTCCTTGGTTTTGCGAATGGCGCGGTTAGACGCGCGATAGGCCGAACTGACATCCTTTAATTCATGGTCAATCGTGGCTATTTGATTTTTAAATTCGGTCCTTTGGTTATTAAGTGTGGATTTTAAATCATTGCCCAAATTATTGATTGAAACCCAATTTTCAATGGCAACCATAATTTCGTTTAAAAACACTTCCATTTCATTTCTTAATGACTCGTGGGCTTTATCGCGCATAAAATTCAAAATATCATTTGCCTGTTTTAAATCGCGGTGAACTTGGCCAAAGCCGGGGTATGGGTCATCGGCCGTATAACCCTTGTAAATGGCAAAACCCGCAAATATTAAACCCAATGCAAATAATATAAAACCAACCAGTGAACCAAAATAACTGAAATCCAACTTAAAAATAACATCAAAAACATGGCTAAATGCCCGTTTGAATGCCAAAAAATTTTCTGAAACATTATTCACATCGGCCAATTTATTATATTCATAACGGAAGGTGGCAAACAGGGCATTAATGAAAATAATCATAAACATGCCGCCCACAATGGTTAACCAACCATACAGGCGGTAATCCCTGCGGACGTGATTTTTATACCTAAAATAATAACCGCTGGCGGCGGCAATAGTAATATTAATCACCGAAAGGGCGAGGGCAACCACAACCCCACCAATTAGGCCGGCATCATTTTGGAAGAAGAAGCTATTGATAATTGCCTCAGCCACCATACCCACAATTATCAATGAAAAATGGTGCAAAATATCATCGGGGTAGCGCGCTGGCCGTTGGCTGGGGGTTATATCATCACCGCTTGAATTTGCATTTTGCATCACATTATCATTACCGGCCAATGTATGTAAGGATATAAAGCCATTTAATTTTGCCTCACGGTCAACCACCGCCCCAAGTGTATCATTAATGGCTGGTTCATATTGATTAAGGATAGTATTTTTGCGTCCGTCAAGGGCTTCGTCATCCAAAATATTGATGGTTTTTCTTAAATAATCCTTTATTTTGCTTTGTATTTTTTGTATATAGGCTTTAATATCATTCGTTGATTCTATAAACCTTGCATGGCATTTCCTTACAAAATCTATGGCGGCACTTAATAATTGGGTTTCATTAACTTCAAGGTGAATTGCACCGGTTTCAGGCCGGTTATTTGAACCATCTACACGCCCGCGTTCCTCAAATTTTTTTCTAAATGGGGCCAATTCACCAGCATATTTATTGGGCAATTGCGAATAATAACCATTATCATCGGGTGTTATGGCATTTTGGCTTAGGGTTAAATTTTCACCCCTGCGGTTTTGGCTGATATTCATTGTTGAATATTGGTTATAATTATTCACTTGGGTGTGGTAATTGGTAACGGACGGGTTGCGTAAAAACATGTAAATGCCAAATATCATTATCAAATATATCATAAAACCAATCAAGAAAAATTTATCCTGTATAAGTTGGCCAAGGGAATTGACAACCCCCAGAGAAATAATAGTAAGCACGATAGTTATACAAATAATTGAAACTATCATAAACATGACCAAGAACTTGTTTTCATTAAAAAATTTCTGCATAATCACCCCATTTTGAAATAATGATAAGTATATTATAATGAAAAAATTAACATAAATCAAGAAAAAAACAATTTAAAAATGAACTTAATACAATTTATATCTTAGGTTGTGTAAATTGAGTGTATTTAAAAAAAATACCTATAAAACCAATGCAAATGGTGATTTTTTTAAGGATAAAAAAAATAAATTTGGAAATATCCAACTAATCAGCCAATAAATATTCGTCATCGGATTTGCATATAACATTGCCACCAATGCTGGCAATGTCATCGCCACGGCGCACCCAATTGCTGTTGGGGCGGGCGTAAAAATATCCATCTATCGGGCTTTCTATGGCGGTTTCGTTGTGGTTTATTTGGTCAATTATTTTGGCCAAAATATCACCCTTTTTTACCCAAACCCCAATGGGTTTTTCGTAAATAACAATGCCCATCGATGGCGATTTAACAATAATATGCGCCCGTAAATCGGTTGCCGGGTGTATTAATGGTGGCATGGCCGGTTTGGGGCCGGCAATAAACCCGCGGTGAAGCAAGAAATTATATATATTTTGCGCATCTTGGCGGGCCAATGCCCCGTCTACATCGCCCTGCCCCCTATATTCCAATGTGGTTGATTGGCATTGGTGGGTAATGGGGTATTGCCCGTCAAATTTGTCGGCCAATTCCCACCATGGCCGGCTAAATGCCTCATCAAAGCTGTTGCCCCCCGAAACATTGGACAAAAATATTTGTTCGGCCCCCATAAAACATGCTAAATCGGCCAATTGTGGGTAATTTTTATGCGAAGTATATAAATAAGGCACCGCCACCGAATCACAATGGCAATCCAATACTATATCGGCCGAAATGGCCAATTGAAACAAATGCAGGCGGTGGGCGTTGTCCAATTTTATGGTTGGGTTGGCCAATTTTTCGCTAATAATATTATGATATTCGTTTAAAATTATTTGTTTATTTTGCACGGGGTTTGGGGTTAATCTATCGCCAACCCTTTTTGCAACCTCGTTGGTAAAATCGGCATGGTCGCGGTTAAAATTGCCCCCGCCACCCAAGCTGTTGCGCCCCAAATGATAATTAAACAAAAATTGTTGCGCCCCAATGGGGTTGGCGTGGGGCACAATGGTTATATTGCCCAAAATGCCTTCGGCCGGGGTTTGGCGCAATAATTCCTCTAAATAATATATCATCAAGCCGCCCGGTAATTCATCGGCATGAAGACTGGCCTGAATATATATTTTTTGTGTATAATTATTTAACGGCCCATAAATGCGATAGACCAGTTGGTGGGATTCGTCCAACGCAATGGCAAATTGCTGGTGGTTCATGCGCTTAACACCACCATGGATTTTTCGGACCAACCCACCTCAACCATTTCACCCACGGCATATACCCGCCGGCCGGCCGTATTACGCATGGAAATAGAAAGGGGTTTGTTTATCCCCTCCACCGCAACATCATAATATGTTAAATCGCCATAATAATAATTTTCAACCACCTTGCCGGTAACCTGTTCATCGGTTTTTAAACCGGTATCGGTTAAAATGCTAAATTGTTCGGGGCGCACCCCAACCTGCACCGCATTTTTGTTAAAATTTTCGGGCTTGGGCAGGTCGCGCCGGCCCAAACCGGTAATATTTAAGGATATTGTTGCCCCGTTATCGGACAAACATTCGCATGGTAAAAAATTCATTAAACCAATAAATTCGGCCACCGCCCGTGTTTTGGGGGCTGAATACATAACAAACGGGCTATCGGCCTGGGCTATCACCCCCTGAAACATCACGGCTATTCTATCCGAAAGCGTCAGGGCCTCCTCTTGGTCGTGGGTAACCATAACAAAGGTAATACCAATATCGCGTTGCAATTTGCGCAATTCCACCTGCATTTGTTCGCGCAATTTTTTATCCAGTGCCGATAATGGTTCGTCCAACAACATCACCTTGGGTTTCATAACCAAACCACGGGCCAATGCCACGCGTTGCCTCTGCCCGCCCGATAACTCATGCGGCCGGCGGTTGGCCAGATGCTTCAAACCCACCATATCCAATGCCTCATTAACCCGCATTACACGTTCGTCCTTGGCCACACGGCGCAGGCCATAACCCACATTATCACCCACCGACAAATGCGGGAAAATAGCGTAAGATTGAAACATCATCTTGGTTGGCCGTTGGTCGGGGGTCACATCGGCCATATCCACCCCATCTATCAATAAACTGCCCGAAGATGGTTGCTCAAACCCTGAAATAGTGCGCAATAAGGTTGTCTTGCCACAACCCGAAGGCCCCAATAACGAAAAAAATTCGCCCTCCATAATTTCCAAATTAATATCGCGCAATGCGTGATATTCCCCGTAATATTTATGCATATTTTTAATAGATACTATTGTTTTTTTCATTTTATTCCCCATATTTTTTGCCCATTTTACGGGCGCTGTAATATTTAGACAATTCCGAAGCCCCCAGTAAAACCAAGGACATAGCCAACATAACCGAACCAATTGCCAAAACATTGGGCAATTCGGCCGCAAAACGCAATTGCGACCATATATAAATCGGCAGGGTTGTGTCATTACCACCCAAGAAAAATGCCAAAATAAATTCATCAATACTTATCATTGCGCTAATGGTAAAGCACGAAAAAATACCCGGGGCCACCAACGGCAATATCACCCGCCAAAATGTCATCACGCTCCCCTCGCCCAAATCGTGCGAGGCTTCCTCTAAGCTTTTGTCTAAACCATCAAAGGCCCCCTTCATAATTTGCAAACCATATGGGGTGCATACCAATATATGGCCCATAATAATGGTAGCCATATCGGTAATAAAACCGGCGCGGTTTAACAATATAAGAATGCTGATACCTATTAAAATATCGGGCACCACCATGGGTGATAAAATAAGAGTGGTAATTAAATTTTTACCCCTAAATTCATAACGGGTCAGGGCCCGTGCCCCCAAAACCGCCAAAAAAGTTGACACCGAAGCGGCAATACCCGCCACAATTAAGCTGTTTTGCAATGCCACCCACACCGCATCCTTTTGCCATACATTAATATACCAACGAAACGAAAATTCCTTGATGGGAAATTGGGCAATAGTACCATTATTAAACGAAAATAACGGAATCAATAATGACGGCACAAATAATATAACCAAATATATTATAGTATAAACAAATAAGCTATATTTTGATAATTTTCCCCTCATTTTACTGACCTCTTATATACCCCAACCAAACCATATATGACCATAACGCATAAAAATACCCAAAAAGCCATAACAATAGAAAGCGCAGCCCCCAATGGCCAATTATTACCACCCGAGAAAAACACCTGAATCATATTTGAAATCAAAACCCCATCCTTGCCACCCACCAATTTGGGGGTAATATAATCGCCCACCGTGGGTATAAATACAATCATAAATGCGGTAACCACACCCCCAACCGACAATGGCATAATAACGCGCATAAATGTTTGATACGGCTTATCGCCCAAATCGCTTGATGCCTCTAACAAATTGCGGTCAATTTTTTCCAACGCCACATATATGGGTAAAATGGCAAAGGGGGCGTAGGCGTGTGCCAATGTAATAATAACCGCATTGGTATTATATAATAAATTATCCAAATGATCATCAGGCCCCATAAAAAATTGGTAAGCCGAATCAATAACCCCATTGTAACCCAAAATAATACGCCATGTAAATACGCGCAATAAATACGAACTCCAAAACGGAATGGTGATTAACAACAAATACATGCCCTTGCGGTTGCCACCATAAAACGAAACAAAATATGCCACAGGAAAGGCGGTTACCACCGTGGCCAATGACACCAATATGGCCACATATAACGAACGAATATATAATTCAATATATATTGGGTTTGTTAATGCCTCTTCATAACTCTCCAAATTCCAATCAGGAACAACCGACAAGAAGTCCTGCCGCCAAAAGCTGTATAATACCGTAACGATTATCGGTATAATAATCAGGACAAAGCAATATATAAATGCCGGCCCTATTAATGCGTATCCATTGAGATTTTTATTATTCATTCCCGCCCCTTAATAAACCCTTAACCACCCCCCTGTTACAAAGGTATATTAAGTTTTTATAAGTTTATTATTACAAAATATATTTATTTAATAACCTTGTCAAATTTAAAATCACCAAAAATTAAAAAAACTTTATTGAAATTATATTGAATCTTATTTAAATGAAATGTCAATGGAAACCAGTCTTTATCATTTATATCTTCACCCGCAATCACGCGCGGTGCGCATTATGCTGGGCGAGGCCGGGGTAAATTGCCAATTAATTTTAGAAAAACCATGGGCCCGCCGCCCTGAATTTATGGCCATAAACCCGATTGGTATGGTGCCGGTGTTGCGCCACGAGGGTTTAAATATTTGCGGTTATGTGGCCATACGCGAATATATTAACGAATTAATGCCGGATATTCAAATTTTGGGCAAATCGCCCTATATAAGGTGCGAGGTGCGCAGAATATGCGAATGGTTTGATATAAAATGCACTAACGAGGTGATTAATGGCATTATAGAACAAAAGGTTTACAAGAAATTTTTGGGTTTGGGCACCCCCGATTCGCGTATTATTATGAATGCGATAGAAAATTTAAAAATCCATCTGTCATATTGCGAATATTTATTGCTACGCCAAAATTGTTTGGCCGGCACACAATTAACCGCCGCCGATTACACTGCCGCCGCATTTTTTTCGGCCCTTGATTATGTTGGTTCGGTTGATTGGGCCAAATACCCCGAAACCAAAAATTGGTATTCGCGCATCAAATCACGCCCCAGCTTTCGGCCATTATTGGACGAATATATACCCTCCCTGCCCCCGCCCAGCCATTATTCTAATTTGGATTTTTGATAATGATTCGGATAGTTTTTATTATCATTATGCTTGTTTTATATACACCGGCCGTTAAGGCAGGCGACAGCGAATTTATAAAATGGTTAAACGAATTCAAGGCCGAGGCATTAAAGAAAAATATAAGCCAAAAAACTTTGGATTTGGCTTTTCGTAATATTGCCGAACCATTGGAAAAGGTTATAAAAAGCGACCGCACACAGGCCGAATTTACCCAAACATTTTGGACATATATGCAACGCACCATTACCCCCAAACGTTTTGACAATGGCAATAAAAATATGCAGGCAAACAAGGTATTTTTGAACGAATTGGAAAAAAAATACGGGGTGCAGGGCAGTTATTTGGTGGCATTTTGGGGTTTAGAAAGTAGTTATGGCGAAAATATTGGCAATTTACCGCTGATTCATTCGCTGGCAACTTTGGCATTTGACAACCGCCGGCCCCAATTTTTCCGCAATGAGTTATTAGAGGCCCTGAAAATATTGGAAAAAAACCCCCTGCAACCCGAAAAATTGGTGGGTAGCTGGGCGGGTGCGATGGGCATGACCCAATTCATGCCGTCAACTTTTAATAATTATGCGGTTGATGGTGATGGCGATGGAAAAAAGGATATTTGGCAAAACCCACAGGATGCATTGGCATCTGCCGCCAATTATTTGCAAAAAATAAACTGGCAGGAGGGGGCACATTGGGGGCGCGAGGTGCAATTACCCCCCAAATTTGATTATAACCACATTGGCATGGATATCATTAAACCGGTCAGCGAGTGGAACAAATTGGGGGTCAAAACCCACAGGGGCGAACCCCTGCCCGAAAATTATAACGAATCATCTATCATTGCCCCCATGGGAATTAGTGGCCCCAGTTTTATTGTTTACAAAAATTATCGGGTTATTTTAATTTGGAACAAATCTGAACTTTATGCATTGGCGGTGGGTTTATTGTCTGATTGGTTGTCGGCCCGCGATTCGGCCCAATTAACCATACCCGACAACCCCAGCCCATTGGCCAATAATGATATTAAATATATACAGGAAACATTAAACAAGGCCGGTTTATATACAGCCGAAATTGATGGCAAATTGGGCACCGGCACCCGCCAGGCCCTACGTGAATATCAACGGCAAAATGCAATGATTCCCGATGGTTACCCATCAACCCAATTAATTCAACAAATGGTGCAAAAATATGGCCGTCCCAACCCATAATAAACACCAACCATTCACCGCGGAATGGCCAACCATATTATTAATGTTGGTGGTATGGGCCATTGAAATGGCGGTTATTACCCAATATAATGGGCTGTTTCAAAATATGGGCTGGTGGTTGTTACCTATCTTGGTGCTTTGCATGACCCTGCAATTAAGCCTGCAACATGAAATTTTGCACGGCCACCCCACCAATAATATTATATTTAACACCATATTGGGTTGGTTGCAATTGGGTTTGTTTTGGAACTTTAATCAATTCAAACGGCTTCATTTGATTCACCATAACGACCAAAACCTAACCCACCCGCAACGCGACCCCGAAAGCTATTTTCATTTTAAAAATGAATGGGCGCAATATTCACCATTCAGGCGGTTTTTATACCAAATGAATCAAATATTATTGATGCGTTTTGTTTTTGGCCCGGCCATGGGGCTTTACCACCATTATGGCGATATGCTAAAAAACCCCGCACAGGGTTGGGTATATATACCGCATTTTGTCATGGTGGGTATTATATTATTACTATTGCATTATTATCAATTCCCAATAATTTTATGGGTTTTGGCCAGCTATATTGGGCTAAGCTTTATCGCCATTCGTTCGTTTATGGAACACCGCCTGCACCCCAATAAAAATGCGCGCACCATTATTGTTGAAAGCTATTATGGTTTGGGTTTTTTATATTTATATAATAATTTCCATGTTGTGCACCACCAACACCCCAAAATGGCTTGGTATAAAATACCGGCCGAATTTACAAAAAACCGCCAAAAATTTATTGCCATGAATGATGGTTATTATTTTCAATCTTATTGGCAAATAATAAAACAATTTGCATTTAAACCGGCAAACCCACTGGTTTATATTGAAAAAAAATAGAATCATTAATAAATAAACAAAAAATGGACGAAAACTTACCCGAACGCATTCGCAATATATTTAATATATTGGTGGAACAATATTTGGTCAACGGGCAACCGGTGGGGTCTAAAACCCTGTCTTTGCAATTGGCCGAAAATGTCTCTTCGGCCACCATACGCAATAATTTATCAACTTTGGAACGCATGGGCCTGTTATATGCACCCCATACCTCAGCCGGCCGCTTGCCCACACCACAGGGTTTAAAATTATTTGTGGAGGGGATATTGCAAACCGGCAAAATCAACAGCCACGACCAAGAAAAATTAGAGGAAGCCTGCACCATTCATGGTTTGTCGTTCCAACAATCCATCAATCAGGCCATGAAGTCATTATCGGGTTTAGCCCAATGTGCTTCGCTTATTTCTCTGCCGTCTAATGAACAAATAATGAAATATATTGAATTGTTAAAGTTAGACAATGGCAAAATTTTGGCAATTATGGTCAACCAACAGGGTGTGGTTGAAAATTTTATATTGGAAAATATAGATATTCAACAATATCAATTAACCGAATTAAGCAATTATTTGAATGCCAAAATGATGGGCAAAAAATTTTCCGAAATTGCCCAAACATTATCGCGTGATATGGCCGATAACCAGTCGCAATTGCATAATATGGGTGATATTTTGGTGGCCAAGGGCCTGGCCGAATGGGTCAATAAACAGGAAAAGCAAAATTTGTTAATTTTCCATAACCATAATGCCTATATTGCCGATGACGATTCGGTGCATGAAACATTAAATACCATTAAAAAATTATTTGCCGCCATTGACCAACAGGAAAAATTAATCAAATTATGTAACGAACTAAATTCGGCCGAAAATGTGCAGGTATATATTGGGGCCCATAACGATTATTTTCAACATGCCGGTTTAAGCGCGGTATTAAAATCGTTTCAACAAAATGATAACCAAATTATTGGCACTATCGGGGTGATAGGCCCCAGCCGAATGAATTATGCCCGGGTAATACCGGTGGTGGATTTTACAGCTAAATTAATGGAAAGGATGATGAAATGACCAAAAACAACCAAAAACCCGTGGATAACGAGCCAATATTGGAATTTGTAGACGAACAAATACCCATGCCCGAAACGGCCCCCCACCCAAATATGGGCGAACCAAGCTTGGAGGAAAAATACCAAGCCGCTTTATTGGAAATTGACCGGTTAAAAAACGAATATTTGCGCGCCCATGCCGATGCCGAAAATATGAAAAAACGGGTCATGCAGGATATGGAAAACACCAAAAAATACGCGGTTGCCCCATTGGCCCGCGAAATTTTTGGGGTAATAGATACCCTAGAAAGCGCATTAAAGGCCATACCGCAAAGCGTGCGCGACAATGACAAAACCATGGCCAATTTGGCCATGGGCCTCGACATGACCATGAATATGTTTCAAGATGCCTTTGCCCGCGTGGTTATTAAGGCCAGTGCCCGCATTGGCGACAAATTTGACCCCAATTTTCATCAGGCTGTCAGCGAGACCCCGGCCAGTGAATTAACCCCCACCGGCACCATCGCCAATGTTATGCAACAGGGTTATATTTTGCATGACCGCTTGTTACGCCCCGCCATGGTGGTGGTGGCCAAATAGGCAATGAATATTGCATTAATAATTGCTGGTGGGGCGGGCACACGCATGGGGGCGGCCTTGCCCAAACAATTTATGCCCCTGTGTGGCCGGCCGGTGTTGGAATGGGCGGTTATGGCCTTTCATCAATCGCCATTAATTGACCATATTATATTGGTTTTACCCAACGACCAACCCCCGCCATTTTGCGCCCAATACCCCAAAATTTTATCGCATTGCGTTGGCGGGCAAACCCGCCAAGAATCGGTTTATTTGGGGTTGCGCCATATTGAACAATATAAACCCAAAAATATTTTAATCCATGATGGGGCCCGCCCATTCGTTAGCCAACAAATAATTGGCCAATTGATAAATGAACTTGCACAATGTAAGGCTGTGGCACCGGTTTATGCCATGAATGATGCCACTATACCATTTATGGCCGGGCCCGTTCAACGCATTCAAACCCCACAGGCATTTGACTACCAAGCCATATTAACCGCCCATATTGCCCAAATAAATGGGCAATTTAGGGACGATACCAGCCTATATACCACCCATTATGGTCAGGCCGTGCATTATATAGATGGCGATTATGCCAATATTAAATTAACCACCCCACCCGATATAGAATTCGCCACCCAATATTTGCAAAATACCGCCCAAACCATTACCGCCAACGGGTTTGATGTTCACCCATACCAACCGGCCAATGGCAAAAAATTTATGTTGGGTGGGGTGGAATTACCGGCCAATATAGCACCGGTGGGGCATTCGGATGCCGATTGTCTGCTCCATGCATTAACCGATGCCATTTTGGGCCTGTGCGGGGCCGGTGATATTGGGGTGCATTTCCCCCCCAGTAACCCGCAATGGCGCGGGGCAGATTCCGCCCTGTTTTTGGCCGAGGCCATACGCATTTTGCATGTTCATGGCGGGCAATTGGTGCATGTAGACACCACCATTATTGCCGAAACCCCCAAAATAAACCCGCACCGCACCGCCATACAACAGCGGGTGGCGCAATTATGCGCCCTGCCCCCCCAGCGTGTAAGTATAAAGGCCACCACCACCGAAAAATTGGGCTTCCTCGGCCGTGCCGAGGGCATAGCCGTGCACGCAACCGCCACCGGAAGGGTGTGGGGGCAAGCATTTTAACCCCATTAATGGATGCATCCACCCAATAATTCCACCATTGGTTAATTCAAAGGCTGGGTAGGTTTTCTATTTGCGTTTTTTAAATTTTAGTGTATGCACTATGTTTAACCAACTTAGAATTTTGCTGAATTCGTTATCGTTGTGAAAACAATGATAGCATGAACGATAGCATTAAACAACATCAATTGGTTAATAACAATTTAATTGGAAAGGAGTTAATTATGAATATATCTTTAACTTTAAAATTTAAACGAATTGTTTTTGGTCTTGTTTTAGTGACAAATGTCACAATTGCAGGTCATCAACTAAACGATGTTGGGGATTCTGATGGAAATTTAATGCTCGTTCATTCCTTAGGAGAATAGATCCCCCATCACCATTTATTATGCTGTAAACAAATTGCGAAGAGATTCATTTTTATCTTGTAATATTTTAATTAATTTATTGTAAAACTCCTTTTCCTGTGCTGTCATATCGTTTGATGCAATAATTTTATTAATTTGTGCAATTTGCCCAATTAATTCGGCAACACCCTCGCTTCCAACGAAATATGCCCCTGGCCCCAAAAATTCTATAATTCTATTACAAATTCTTGAATAATATAATATTCCAATTTTATCAATTAAGCCAATAATTTTTTTGGTAAATTCATAATCAAAATTTGAATTAACAATCAACCACGAACATAAATCAATGATATTCATAATTTCATTATTTTTATGTTTTTTATTGAGCAAATCTATTATTACCCCCCGCGCATTTTCAAAATTAATACCATAAAAATCATAAATTGGGGTCATTTGATTTGTATATGCAATTTTATCATGTTTAATTTGATAAATTAATTCGGGAATAATATTTTGAATAGTTGCATATTCTAATTGTACTTTATAATCCCAAAGAAGGTTTAGGTTGTCATAATATAAATCCCCCTCTATTTTCTTTAAAATTATTTCAACCGATTTGGCGGGTGATACGGGGGCCAAAAATTGATGAAACGAAACAACTTGATCCAATACCAAATTTTTGACGTATTCGCCTGCATTATCAATCAATTGCTTTTTTTCTGATTCTTCCAATTCAAGTTTATAGGTTTTATTGAATAAAAATGGGTATTTACCATGTTCTAAGGACAATAACAAAAATTTGGTAAATACCCGGTTATCCGGTTCATGAAATGATTCAATACGAATAAATTCTAAAATTTCAGGGTTTTTCTTTATTTTCTCTAAAATCTCTTCATTGTTGAGCAATTTTCTGTGTAAACTATGAAATAATGTCCAATTTTCAACAAATTTATTGGCATTATGAATATTGGCATTTTTAATAATATCCATAAATAATTCAAAATCCTTATTATTCAATGGCTTGATTAATATTTCAAGTAAAGGGGAGTTCATTTCAATATTTATCAATCCATTTTTGATTTTATTTTCAATCAATCTTTTCATTTTTGGATTAATATTCAATATTTCCGCTATAAAAATGTCTCTAAATTCGCTAGATGTATTAATTTTAATATCCAATAAAAATTTTAAAATCGCCTCATCATCATTATTCAAATGGGTAATAAGCTGATTGGCATAATAAATGTGATTTTTTTCATCATCATATAAACCATTTACCGGCCCGCTTATGAAATTATAACTCAAAAACCAAATTTTATCTTTCACATCACTGCATAATTCATTGAATAATTCGGCGGTTGTATTTATATCCAATATATTGGGTGCGTTCATATTGCCATTATTTTGAAATTCAATTTTGGTAAAGAAATTATGAATTATTTTTGCGCGAAGCAGGGGTGATAATAGCCTATCATGTGAATCTTCTTTTAATTTTCTTATAATTAAATTATAATTATCAATAACGGAAAGTCTTATTATTTTAAATTTCAAGACCCCAAAATTGTTATTGAGATGTATTGAGTTGCTAATTAAATATTGTAAATTGTTATAATATATAGGATTTTCGGGGTGAGTAAATGCAAATAAAATATCAATAATTTTCCTTTGATATTGATGGCGTTTATCTAAAAAATCGTTGGGAATTTGTGATTTATATTTATTAACCCTTTCTTCTACTAATTTATTAAAATCATTATGCTCCCCCTCAAAAAAGAAGTCTCTACTACCATAAATTTCGTGATTGAAAATATTTTTGAAAATATCCATTAAATTGACAATAAATTGTTCATCTTTCCATTCAAAAACACTTTTTTGCAATTTTTCAATAAAAAATTCGGTATGTTTTTGCCATAATATATAATCTTTATCATGTCTAAATTCTAACAATTTGGCAATAAATTGGCAATTGGGCTTGTGGCCTTGTTCATTTTTGGCAAAATCCCATAATAGGTTCATAAAATAATCATCATTGCTATTGCCTGACAAAGCAATTGATTTTATTAATTCATTTAAATTTGAATTATCATATTTTTCAAATTCCTTTTCAATAATACCCCTAACAAAATCAGGCTTTGTTTGGTAAATTCTTAATAAAGTATTGGGGGCAATGTCATTAATAGCTCTGCCTACACCATAAATTAAATTAATTAATTTACGTTCATTATCGGCAAATTTTATTAATAAATTATTATAATAATTCACACTTTCAATGGCAATTTTCTTAATAGTATTATCATCCTTTGGCATTTCCAATGGCTTTACGACTTGATATTCCATTTTATCAATTTTTTGAAAATATGACAAGCTGTTTTTGGTAATTAAAAAATCAATATCGGGGTATAAATTATCCTCGTGCAGGCCCAATGCATCCAACTCCTTTTTTACTTCCTCTACATTAATTATAATTTCATCGGTGGTTTCAATTATACTTTCATCTTTTGTAAATACAAAGGCCGAATATTGGCGAATTTTGCGTGGGTTTTGTGGCATCATATCCCAAAAATAAATTTTTCCATCATAAAATTTATCAATTGTTTTTTCATAATCTTCTATATCTATAATTTTGAATTTAGTTTCTTTCTTGTTATTAATTATATCTAATATTTCAAATTTATTACCCTTCTTTTTATTAATCACAACCACCTTTGCCGTTTTAGAATTTGATTTTGAAACCGCAAAAATCAGGGCGGTTAATGGGTCCTTGGTGAAATCAATCATTGGGGTCATGGCACCGCGGTGTTGCAATTCGGCAATTATATTTAAATCACCATGTTGGATGGTGTTTTTTAATAAATCGCCCTGAAAATTTTTTAATTTTATTTCATTAACCAAATTAATTATATATCGTTCAACCAAAAAACTGGTAAATTCTTTATCCTCGCTGGGCACGGCCCGGGCGGCCGAGCTTATCAATTCATATTTATCTGACTTTAACCCGCGAAAATATAAATCCTCTGGGTCGCCATCAATATCCTTTACCCATTGGCCAAATTCTACAATTGATTTTATAATCTTTTTATTCATGAATAATATTTTTACATATATAGTTGAATTAAGTCAATAGCAATTGCGTATATAATCAATACCTCCGCCAGTTTTTGGCAACCATAATGGAAACCAGCAATAATGGGCCATAAATGGCTATGTTTATGCCGCCCCACCCCATTAAATCTAACCAAAAACCGGTGGAAAACGAAGTGAATGATTGGCATAATTGGGTGGCAATTGCGCTTAATGCCTGTGCCTTTATCATCGCCTGTGGCTGTATTTTTTGCGACAATACCACCGAACCGCTAACAAATAAAAAATTCCACCCCAACCCCAAAAATATTAACCCCATAACATGGTGGCTATAACTTATACCGCTTAAATGGTAATATGTTGATGCCAAATAAAACAGCATTCCCAAAATAATAATCGGGCGCATTCCAAATTTTTTAATCAAATTGCCGGTAAAAAAACTGGGCACAAACATGGCCAAAACATGGTATCTTATGGCCTCGGTTATGGCTGAAAACTCATGGTGATGTTGGTGCATACTGACGGTGGATGCGGTCATAATAAAATTCATGGTCATATAACTGGCCGCCACCATAATCACCCCGCCCATTATATGGGCATCCTTAAAAATTTCGGGGTAAGTAAGGGGTTTATCGGTTAATTTTTTGGGTTGATGGTCCAATTTTACCCATAAAAACACCCCCACATTCACCAAACATACCATTGAAAACACCCCATAAATGCCGGCAAATGGTATGGCAAAGGAATCTTTGGTTACATTGGCCAAAAACGCCCCCAAGAAAGCCGCCATAACCCCACCGGCAGTTACCCACGACATGACCTCGGCCTTTTTGCTGGCGGGTGCCTGTTCGGTGGCCACAAAACCAATAAATGCCCAGACGCTATTATGCATTCCTATAAAAATCGCCCCCAATGCAAATAATACAAATGAACCCTGCAACAGCGCCACCATGCTGATAAGCCCGCCCACAACACCCATCATTTGCCCCATGGCCATGGCGATGTTTTTTTTACCCGTTTCGCCCATTTTGGCAATAAAATGGCGCACCCAAAAGGATGTTATCATGGCACTAATATATTGTAAGCCAAAGGGTATAGAGGCGTAGGCCAAATTATCCACCAATTGGCTGGCCGCCAATATGGAGGATATAATTGTTAAATTAACCGATGTCATGGAAAACCCTTGGCTAAGGGTCAGCAGGGTTAGTTTGCCCCATAATCCACGGCTCATTGATTCCTTGGCCATTATTTCTGTATTTGCCACAATATATCCTTATTTGTTGGTTTTTTATACCCCATGGGTAATGAATTGCAATCAATATTTCCCCCGTTAGGGGTAATAATATCAATAAAAATTGATGTGTTTATTGTTTATTTTTTAAATATTCGTCTGCCGTTTTTTTAAAATCGTCCAATTGTTTAACAATACTGGGGGGCAGGGTTGGGTTATTGTAATAAAATATCATATAATACATTACGAATCAAGGTGTTTTTTCATCAATTCATTGGCTTTGGCGGGGTTTACCGCCCCCTTGGATTGCTTCATTAACTGGCCAACAAACCAGCCCAATAATTTATCCTGCCCCCCCCTATATTGGGCGGTTTGGGTTGGGTTGTCGTTGATAATTTGGGTGATGATGGGTATTATCGCGCTATCGTCTGAAATTTGTTGCATTCCGCGTTCCTTGACAATATCCATCGGGTTTTGGCCGGTTTCCATCATAATATCAAAAACTTCCTTGCCCTGTTTGCCGTTAATTTGCCCACCGCCCAAAATATTGACCAAGCCGGCCAATTGGTGCGAAGACACGGGCGAATCAGTAATATGCAGATTGGCCTTGTTCAGGCGACCAAATAATTCACCCAACATAAAATTGGCATAAATTTTGGCCGATTTGGTGTCGGTCAATTGGGTAACCCCGGCTTCAAAATAGGTGCAATAATCAGGTTCGGAAACCAATATTTTGGCATCATCGGGGGTTAGGCCCAATTGTTCCACAAAACGGGTGCGTTTTGCCAATGGCAATTCGGGCAAAGATTCAAATGCGTCCTTAATAAATTCATCGGTTAATACCAATGGTAATAAATCTGGTTCGGGGAAGTAGCGATAATCGTGGGCATCCTCCTTGTCGCGCATGGCGCGGGTTTCGCCCTTGTTGGGGTCAAACAGGCGGGTTTGTTGTATAATTTTTTGACCCGATTCTATCAATTCCACCTGCCGTTTGGCCTCCACCTCTATCGCCTGACGAATAAATTTTAACGAATTGATATTTTTCAATTCAACCCGTGTGCCCCAACCATCGCCGGGTTTATTGACCGAAACATTAACATCGGCACGCAACGACCCCTCCTGCATATTGCCATCGCAACTGCCAATGGTTTTTAACAAATTACGCAAATTGGCCACATAATCGGCCGCTTCATCGGGCGAGCGCATATCTGGGCGCGACACAATTTCCATTAATGCCACCCCCGAACGATTAAGGTCTATATATGATTTTTCGGGGTGTTGGTCGTGCAATGACTTACCGGCATCCTGTTCCAAATGAATGCGTTCAATGCGCACAATTTTTGGGTTTCCATCATCGCCCTCTATCGGTAATTCGCCCTCGCCAACAATGGGTTGGTCAAATTGTGAAATTTGGTAACCCTGTGGTAAATCGGCATAAAAATAATTTTTGCGCGAAAATACCGATGTTTTGTTAATTTTGGCCCCCAATGCCAAACCGGTGCGCACCGCCTGAAACACGCATTGGCGGTTTATAACCGGCAACATGCCGGGCATGGCGGCATCAATAATGGAAACCTGTGTATTGGGCATGGCCCCAAATGCGGTGGGGGCACCCGAAAATAATTTGGAATGCGAAATAACTTGGGCATGGACTTCTAATCCAATCACCACTTCAAATTTGCCGGTTTGGCCTTGTATATGATACATAATATTCCTTTTTTGATTCAAGCCTTTTTTACCAATAATTTATCCTTAAATCAAGGGGTTATTCACGAATTTTTTAATGTAATATTGACATTGTATTTTATTGTGATAATATGTCGCATGTTAAATAATCGCAATTTATTTACATCATAAATAGGAACCCAAAAATGGTGCCACAGATGGTTTTTGGGGGCTTTATTTTTAAAATTTTGAATGGAAGTTAAGAAGTTATGACCAATTTGGGTATTTCGTTAAATTTGAATCAAATTATCCCCCCCCGTGAAAACAAGGAATTGTCAAGGGGGATTTCGGTATTGGTGCGCGAACGCCAATACGAAAAGGCCCGGGTGGAATTGGAAAAATATATTGAAATGCACCCGCGCACCATTTGGGCACGGCATCAATTATCGTTAATATTATATCAACTGGGCCGCACCGATCAGGCCATAGAATATTTGGAAAAATTGATGGAATTAGACCCCGAAAATGGCGATTATGCATTGGCCTTGGGTTCATTGTCTTACGATAATAAAAAGCAGGATTTTGAACGGGCGATAAAATATTTGGAAAAGGCATTGGAAAAAAAGCCCAACGACCACCATGCATGGCGCAATTACGGGGTTACTTTATACCAACACGGCCGGATTGAGGAGGGGTTTCGCGCGTTGTTTCGTTCATGTTCGTTAAATCCGCATGACTTTGTTACCAATAATTCGTTATGTATGTATTTGGAACAACAGGGCCGCAATTGGGAGGCCAGAACCCACGGGGCCCTTGCCATGTTATCCAAACACGAGAAGGCCACCGAAACATTCAATTTATGGAAGGATAGGTTGGGTTTAGAATTAAAACCAAAGCCCGAATATCAACATGGCCAAATTAATGTGATGAGTTTTTCGTTATGGGGTGATTTAACCACATACACTCAGGGTGCCATTGAAAATGTGGAACAAATGGGCAAGTTTTTCCCCGGTTGGGTATGCCGTTTTTACCATGACGAAACTGTGCCCAGCCATATTATTAAAAAATTGCAATCATTGCGGGCGCAAACCATTATGGTTTCACCCGAATTAAAGGCCTTGGCCGGTGGAAATTGGCGGTTTTCGGTTGCAAATGACCCCGATGTATATTATTTTTGTTGCCGTGATACCGATTGCCGCCCAACCGAGCGCGAAGCCGCATCGGTTAAGGCATGGATTGATTCGGGCAAGCCATTTCACATAATGCGTGATGATATTTGGCATTGCGAGGTTATGTTGGCCGGTTTATGGGGGGGCACCGCCAATATGTTGCCCGATATGTTAAAAATGGGCAAGGCCACATATGATAATAGCGTGCGCCGTTGGGACGACCAAGAATTTTTGCGCGATTATATTTGGCCGTTAATTCACCGCGATGCGATGATTCATGATAATAATTACCGCCTGTTGGGTGGGCAACCGCACCCCATACCCCGGCCCGATGTTAAACAACATATTGGTTATGGGCATCGCTTGGCCAACCCAACAACGCAAATACGCACTTACAGCCTTGATGACAACCGCACCATGCAGGAACGCATACAGGATATTGTAAACGAACAAATGAAATTAAACCCCAATACCCAAGAAATAGTATTGGATATGAGCGAAAGCAAGCGATTGCGCATTATTCGTGATAGGGATAATAATACATTTTCCGTTGTAGAGGAGGAGAAATAATGTCGTTTCCCATGCCAAAAATGCCTGATTTTGTCGAATCAAAAGTGGGCGAATATAAGGTAAAAGATTATACACGCAAATTATTGCGGGTTTTTTGCGACCATCTGGTTGAAATAAAAAAACAAAATAATAATTTGAACGAACAGGATATTAATGCCTTGTTTGAGGCATATACACAATCTAATGACGAGGTTTTTCACCATTTATATACTGATGCCTGGCGCCATTTTTACAAGGCCATGTATTATACTTATTTTGACGGGCAAAAATATGACATTATTGACCGGTTATTTGCGGTTTTGATTCAACATTTATTGGTTGATAATACGGTGGAACCGGTGGTGGGGGAAAAAATTCCCAGCTATGTTGCGGTGGGTTTATTGTCGGGGGTGCGTTTTTTGGTGGGGGCCGATAATTATGGCCGGCTGGCGACCGAGGCAACAACGTCGGCCAAAAAATTAGAAGAGGATAATGTTCACCATATAATGTGGGAATTAATTGTGGATTCAAAGGATATAGAAAAAATTTATTTTGATGCATTAATGTATTTATTACAAAATTTTAACGATTTTGACCGCCGTTTTGTATGGATGCAAAATATGATAGATTCCAACCGCCCACCCATTGGGCAAAATGACTTTCCATGGGTTATGTCAAGGCTTGATTTTTGCGCCCTGTGCGATGCGATATTTCAACCATTAAAAATGGCATTGGAATCACGGCTGGATTTGGACAGAATGCGCACCACATATGGTTATAATAATATTTCAAAAATTCAGGCCATATTGGCCGATTTTGACAAATATTATGCCGAACAAAAGAAATTGATACCATAATAATAATGAATAAATGGCGTTTCAAACTGGGTTTTTTGGTGTGTATTATTGCAATTTCATCAATGGCCCGGGCAGAGGAAATTCATTATGATTTATATGCGTTGGGGGCCAAGGTGGCCGATACGCAAATACACATTATTACCAATAAAAATGGCGAATTTATTATTAAATCGGCCGGGCGAACCATTGAACCAATTGATTTATTAATTAAATGGCGTGGCGATGCCGAGGTGGTGGGCGAGATAAAAAATAACAAATGGATACCCAAAAAATTTACCTATAATTCGGCATGGCGGGGCAAGGATAACGGGGCCCAGATGGAATGGGTGAATGGGGAATTAAAAATAACCAGCATCAAACGGCCATTGGAAAATATAGAACCGGCCGATATTGCCGATGCCGTTGACCCCTATACTTATTTGGTTAATACCGGTATATTATTGCAAAAAAATGGCGCGCGCGAATGCAACAGCGATAAAAAAATATTTGACGGGCGCAGGTTAACCATTTTCCATAGCACCCCGGCCCAACGGGCCGATTACGAGAGGATGCAATTGCCCGAATCCACCATTATGTGCCGGGTTTGGTTTGAAAAAATTGGCGGTTTTGATGCGCAAAATGCCAAAAAATTAGACCCAAGCAAAGAATTTACCCTGATGGCTTATAAAAGCCTGCCCGGCTATTTTTTACCCGATTCGGTTTTGGCGCAGGGTTCATTTGTTGCCATTATAGCAAAATACCGGGTTGAAAATTAAGCTTATAAAAATACCAATTATCTTTCAAACTATCAAATGCCAATTTCAATTTATTGAAATTGGCATTTGATAGGGCGTAGCCATGCACTTTTTCATTTATTGAAATTGGATAAAAACAAGCCCCGATTTTTGTTTTAATTGCTTATCCTGCCAATCATCGCCCATGCCGTTAATGAAATATGGTGGGTCGGTTATTACACAATCAACCATTTGGGCCGGCAGGCCCGCCATAAATTGAAAGCAATCGCCATGGGTGGGTTTATCAATGCCCCCCTCTTCCTCAA
>JACCDX011542258.1_pt1 | contig 29378 bp, 28 predicted proteins | sample 7449681 | NCBI WGS metagenome assembly JACCDX01 (sample SAMN15323450, study PRJNA562643) | freshwater metagenome | isolation source: river surface water | place: USA:Blue River Watershed | collected 2017-08-18
GGGCAGGGATATCCATACCTTGCTCAAGGGGCCGATCTGTCACGGCGGCTTCAAGCGTCTCAACTGAGGTTTCGCGTGCTCGTCGTATTCCGTGCCGATGCCTCGCTGGAAATCGGTACCGGTCATGTGATGCGCTGCCTGACTCTGGCCGATGCCCTGCGGGCAAAGGGCGCCGAGTGTCGATTTGTGTGCAGGCAGCACCCGGGCAGTCTCGCCGAGGCTATCGAATCCCGTGGCTTTCTCGTAGACATGCTCCCGGTGGTGGCGAGTTCTGATAGGCGCGACGTCGATGCATCCGGCGAACATGCGGGCTGGCTCGGCGATTCTCCGGAGCAGGATGCCCTTCAGACGCGGGCGTGCATGCGGGGTCGCGTGGCTGACTGGCTGGTCGTCGATCACTATGCGATCAGCGAGCCATGGGAGCGACAGATCGATGGCGGAGCGAAGCGCCTGATGGTCATCGATGACCTGGCCAACCGCCGTCACCAATGTGACCTCCTCTTGGATCAGAACCTGGGCAGAAGCGAGGAAAGCTACCGCCATCTGGTCCCGGGAGCATGCCGGATCTTCGCCGGGCCGCAGTATGCTTTGCTGCGCAACGAGTTCCCGATGCAAAGGGCGCACAGTCTGGCGCGGCGGCAACATCCCCGACTTGGCCGATTGCTGATCGCCATGGGCGGGGTCGACAAGGACAACGCAACCGGGACGATACTGAAGGCTCTTGCCGGGGCAGGACTGCCGGCAGATTGCCGCATATCGGTCGTTCTCGGCCGGCATTGCCCCTGGATCGACGAGGTGAATCAACTCGCATCGAATCTGCCGTGGCAGACGGATATTCACGTCGATGCGCAGAACATGGCGGCCTTGATAGCCGATAGCGATCTTGCCATTGGTGGCGCAGGAAGCACTTCATGGGAGCGTTGCTGTCTGGGTGTTCCGTCGATCCAGGTAGTACTTGCGTCGAACCAGCGTGAAATCGCTGCTGCGTTGCAGGCGGCAGGCGCTGCCATCACCGTCGATCTATCCGAACTTGCCGGTTCGCTGGTGAAAGTAATTGCGCACGTTTGCGAGTCATTCGTGCTGATCGGCGCAATGAGTATGGCTGCCGCCGGCGTCACGACTGGACGAGGCGCCACGCTGGTGAGCGATTACATGTTGAGAGTCACGGCCGATGAAAATTGACATCCTCTGTACCGACGAACGACACCCGGTGAATCCTTATCTGGAACGCTGGATGCAATCGCTCGCGGGGGGCCACGCGCCTGCGCTGGTCAGGCGCCGGGGTGACCTGAAGGGAGGCGACATCCTGTTTCTGGTGTCATGCTCGGAACTGGTTCCTGCCAGCCAGCGGGCGGAGTACCGTGCAGTGCTCGTGCTTCATGCCAGTGACCTGCCGCTGGGGCGTGGCTGGAGCCCGCATATCTGGGAACTCCTCGGCGGTGCGGAGCAGATAACGGTTTCGCTGCTGGAAGCGGATGACCCGGTCGATAGTGGCCGCATATGGAAAAAAATCGTTGTTCCCGTCGCCCGCGATGCACTTTGGAACAGCATCAATGATGCGCTCTTCAGCGCGGAAATCGAGTTGATGGACTACGCGGTGTCACAGTTCGGCTTGATCGAGCCGGTGGTGCAAGCGTCCGACATTGCCCCGACCTACTACCGTCGCCGCATTCCGGAAGACAGTAAAATCGACCCTGACCAGAGTATTGCCGCGCAGTTCGACAGGATCCGGGTCTGTGATCCTGATCGATATCCGGCTTATTTCGAATTGCACGGATGTCGTTACAAGTTGATTGTGGAGAAGATGGATGAGCACAAGGATCACGATTGACGGACGACCGGTCGGTAGTGGGTACCCACCATATGTCATCGCCGAGATGTCTGCCAACCACAACGGTCGGCTGGAAACCGCATTCGAACTGATCGATGCCGCCCAGCGAGCTGGCGCCGACGCGATAAAGATCCAAACCTATCGCCCGGATACGATCACCTTGCCCAGCGATCGACCGGATTTCCAGATTGCCGATGGTTTGTGGGCCGGCCGGACGCTATACGAACTTTACGAATGGGCGCATACACCCTGGGAATGGCATGCGCCGATGTTCGAGCATGCGCGCAAGCGTGGCATTACGATTTTTAGTTCGCCTTTCGACACCACGGCAGTTGACCTGCTGGAAGACCTGAATGCCCCCGCCTACAAGATCGCCTCATTCGAGGCCATCGACCTGCCGCTGATCCGTTATGCGGCGGCGACCGGCAAGCCGATGATCATCTCGACTGGCATGGCCGATGCGGAGGAGATCCTCGAGGCGATCGACGCGGCGCGGGCGGGTGGCTGCCGGGAACTGGCCGTGCTCCACTGCGTGAGCGGCTATCCGGCGCCGGCGCGGGATTACAACCTGCGAACGATTCCGGACATGATCGATCGCTATGGTGTTCTCACCGGGCTCTCGGACCACACGCTGGATAACACCACCGCCATAGCCAGCATCGCGATGGGGGCACTGATCGTCGAAAAACACTTCACGCTGGACCGTAGCGGCGGCGGACCGGATGATTCCTTCTCGCTGGAACCTGCCGAACTGGCGCAGCTCTGCGCTGGAGTGCGCACGGCTTGGGAAGCGCTTGGGGCCGTCGACTACGGAAGAAAATCGAGCGAAATTGGGAACATCAAGTTCCGTCGCTCCCTGTATTTCGTCAAGGCGATGAAAGCGGGCGAGACGATCACCGAAGACGCCATCCGCAGCGTCCGTCCGGGCTATGGCCTACCGCCCAAATGTCGTGACGAATTGATCGGCCGCACCGTCAACGCAGATATTCCGGAGGCAACAGCCGTCACGTGGGATCTGGTCCGGTGAAGGAAGCCAAGCCGCGCTATCTGATCACGACCGCAGATGAGCGTACCTGGAAGTTCGATCGACCCGTACTTTTCCTCGGGGAGTGGTGCCGGCTGTATTCACGCCGGAATGTCTGGGGCGCGCTCAACCAGGTAGTTCTCCAGCATCACTGGACCGATCAGCAGCGCCTCCATGCCGACTACCGCTATCTCACAGCGCTTTATGAGCGTCTGCTCCCCGCGCTGGCCGACAAGCTCAATTCGCTTCACGATCAGGACAAACCACTCCGCTACTGGCGGATTCTGGTCGGTCCCTGGCTTGCCTATTTCGTGCAGATCGTCTTCGACCGGTGGACATCCGTTTGCAGTGCCCATGCCCAGCATGCGCTGTCGGGTACGACACTGCTTGACGCAGTAGACGCAGCCGTGGTTCCCCGAGACATGGGACATTTCTGCGAACTCCTTCAGTGCGACGACTGGAATCACCATATCTACAAGGCAATCCTTGAGGAGCGTGGGTGCTTCGCCAGTCATGAAGTGACGCTGCTTGGGGGCAGCGAACTCGGAACGGCAGGGGTTCCTCATCCGCGTTCGAAAGCGAATGGCAAGCAGCGATTGCTCGACGCGTATGCTGCGGTTGCTAATTTTCTGGGCCGGCATTCCGACGCGTTCATCGCAGGGACATATCTGCCGTTGAAGGCGGAATTCCGGCTACAGGCCCGGATGGGCCAGTTGCCCTCCCTTTGGCGGCCGGTGCCTTGGTGCGACAGTTTGATCGACCATCGTGCGAGGGACTGGGAGCCCATCGCTGAAGGCGATGGAGATTTCGAGTGCTTCCTCGTCTCGCTCCTGCCAAAGCAAATCCCCTCCGCCTTCCTGGAAGGCTTTCCTTTGCTGCGCGATCGACTCGATGCCCAGTTATGGCCAAAGGCGCCAAAGCTGATCTTCATCGGCAATGCCCTCTGGGGCGACCCGGTTACGACGGCCTACATCGCCGAACACGCGACTCGCGGGACTCCGCTTGTGAACGGGCAACATGGTGGCGTGTACGGGGTCGCCGAGTTTTCCACAGTGGAAGATCACGAGATGGCAGTGGCCGACTGCTACCTCACCTGGGGTTGGGAAGAGCCTGCCCGGAAAAACGTGCGCCCTGCCGGCATGGTCAAGATGCCGGTGCCTCGATCAGGTGCTTCGAATGACCGATCCGACCTCCTGCTGGTGACGCTGGAGGAGCCGCGATATACCTACGCGCTGTCCAGCGAAACGATGGTGATGTTCGAAGGGTACATACAGAACTGTTTTTCGTTTGCCGGGGCGTTGCCCAGGGACATTCTTGGAAATCTCGTGGTCCGACTGAGCGGGAGAGATCAGGGCTGGAACCAGGCAGCGCGTTGGCAGGACTGCTGGCCCGATGTCCGGCTCGATCCCGGCACGGTGAAAATCACGGATGCCATTGAGCGTACGCGACTGGCGGTCTATACCTACAACTCGACGGGCTTCCTCGAGGCGTTCGCCGCAAACGTCCCTGCCGTCCTTTACTGGGATCCTCGCGTCAGTACCCTGCGGCCATCAGCGCTGCCATACTACGAAGCGCTCAGGGAAGCCGGCATCCTGCACGATACCCCGGAATCTGCGGCTGGGCATATTGCCGCGATATGGCCCGATGTCGATGCATGGTGGTCGAGCGCGCCCGTGCAGACAGTGCTGGAGCCCTTCCGCGCTCGTTACTGCAATGTTCCTCCGGACTATTTGGTCCGCCTGGCCGGCATTCTGCGCGAAGTGATCGACACGTCCGGCTCGTCCCCGCAGCGAATCCGTTAACCTTCCCGTGTCGACTTCGATCCGAACCCGCTTCACCGCCAGTTTTCTGGCCAACTGCCTGCGCAGCCTGATCGCCTTCCTGACCGGGTTACTGCTGGCCCGCTGGCTGGGGCCCGTCGACTACGGGCGGATGGTCTTTCTGCTTGCCTCCTTCGCGGCGTTCAGGCAACTGCTCGACATGGGAACGTCCAATGCCTTCTTCACCTTCCTCTCGCAGCGCCCGCGCAGCGTCCGCTTCATCCGGATTTTCTGGGGCTGGGTAGCCGTTCAGTTCGCCTTGTCTCTCGTGGTGGTCTCCCTATTGTTGCCGGACACGCTGGTTAGTCAGGTCTGGGTCGGCGAATCACGAACGCTCGTCGCACTCGCCCTGATGGCCAGCTTCATGCAGGGGCTTGTCTGGACAAGCGCTTCGCACATGGCCGAGGCCAGTCGTGAGACCGTCCGGCTGCAGCGGCTGAACACGGTGATTGTCTTGGTTCACCTAGGGGTACTGGTCGCGCTGTGGTTCTGGGGGTTACTGGCTATTCCGTTGGTCTTTCTGGCACTGACGATCGAGTGGGGCATTGCTGGCCGGCTCGCGTTCCGCCTGTATCGGGTGCAAGAGGCGCTGCCGCAAGGAGAACAGGACGAGATCGAAAGCCCTCGCACCATTCTGCGCGAGTTCTTCACTTACTGTGGCCCGATGATTCCTTACGTATGGCTTGCCTTTGTTCATGACTTCGCCGATCGATGGATGTTGCAGCATTGGGGCGGCGCTGCCGAGCAGGCGTATTTCGGTGTTGCGCAGCAGTTTGCGCTGGTTGCCCTGCTCGCCACCTCCTCCATCATGGGAGTTTTGTGGAAGGAAGTTGCGGAGGCCGCGCACAGGCACGACAACCAGCGCCTGCACTATCTGTATTCGGGGGCTTCCCGGATTTTGTATTTCGTGGCGGCAGCGACCGTCTGTGGCCTGCTTCCGTGGAGCGGGACATTACTGAAGCTGACGCTGGGGGACGGCTACACCGGTGGAACGCTGACTCTGATGCTGATGCTGCTCTATCCGGTACATCAGTCTCTCGGGCAGGTCTGCGGAACACTACTCTACGCAACTGCAAATGTCCGACTCCAGGTGCGACTGAACCTGCTCGTGATGACAGTGAGCCTGATCGTGACGTATTTCATGCTGGCGCCCCCCGATGCATTTATCTCCGGTTTCGGCATGAAATCGCAGGGCCTGGCCTGGAAGATGATCGTGATCCAGGTGCTTTCGGTGAATCTGCTTCGATGGTTTATTGCGCGCAAGTATCGCTGGGAATTCGATTGGACGTTTCAGGCTATTGTCTTGATTCTCTGTGCCTCGCTCGGCTGGGCGACCCATCAATTGGCGACAGTTGCGCTTGCCGACGTTCGCAGTATCGTGGTGCAGATGTTGGTAGCGTTAGCAGGATATGGAGCGTCCCTTTTGCTGGTTATTTTTCGGTGGCCGAAACTAATTGGTTTGTCACGCAGTGATATCGAGAAGCTGATTAGAATAGTGAGGCGAGGCAGAACGCGCTAGATAAAGCCTTTCCTAATTGCCCCCTGCACTATGTTGGTAATTTTTACTCTCTGCCGATCTTGCCGTTGCATTGCGAGATAGGGGGCGCACAGTGTGCTGTTTTGCACAAATCCGAGGATCTGCTGTGTCACCGAGAATATTTGTAACCCCGGCTTCCAAGTGGCAACGCCAAGCTTCGCAAATAATTATGGCTGCGATTGCGGATATCACTCTGTGCGGCGCGCGCCTGACCGTGGTGTTGACCGGGGGGCGCAGTGCCCGTTTACTCTATAAAGAGTGGTCAAAGTTTCCTGAGTTTTCCTCAACCCGTAACGTCGACTTTTTCCTCGGTGACGAGCGTTGCGTACCTGTTGACCATGAACAGAGCAATTCTAGAATGGTAATGCGTGACCTCTTTGGAGGAGGTGTGCCCCCGGGTTGCCGTTTTTTCCCGATGGCGATCGAAGGCGACAAGGAGAGCCGGGCGCGAGACTATGAGAAAATGCTGCCCGAGCGAGTGGATGTGTTGCTGTTGTCGGTCGGAGAGGATGGCCATGTGGCGTCGCTGTTTCCGGGCGACGCAGTGCTGAAGGAGGAGAGTCGGCGAGTGGTGCCGGTTACGGGACCCAAGGCACCGCATGATCGGCTCACGATCACGCCGGGCGTGATCCGATCCGCCCGATCCGTTTTTCTGCTGGCGCAAGGTAAGGTGAAGGCGGAACTGCTGGGGCGCGTGCTGGCGGGAGGCGCTGCCGCATCCCTGCCGGTGGCGCTGGCGATGGACGCCACATGGCTGCTGGATAGGCCGATTTCGACCGAATGACGAGAATGAGCGCAGGATACAGGCGATGCGAAAAGTACTAGTGACGACGGTTCCCTTTGGCGATCGGGCGCGATTGCCCCTCGACTTGCTGGAAACGGCAGGGATAGAGTACTTCATCAATCCCCTCGGCCGGAAGCTCAAGGAGGATGAGCTGGCCGAGATGGTTGCAGACTTCGATGTCCTGATCGCCGGGACGGAGCCGATTACCGAGAAGGTGATGAGTCGGGCGCCGAAGCTCAAGATGATTTCACGGGTCGGCATCGGGCTCGATAGCGTCGACCTACTTGCCGCCGAGCAGCGGGGAATCACGGTCAGCTATACGCCGGACGCGCCGGCTCCGGCAGTTGCGGAACTGACCATTGGCCTGATGTTTTCACTGATGCGCTCGATTCACGTGGCCAATGCGCAGATGCACCTGGGGGAATGGCGTCGTCATTTCGGCAGGCGGGTCCCCGAACTGACGATCGGCATCATCGGGGTCGGCCGCATTGGCGGCCGCGTGCTGCGTCATCTCGCTGCGCTTGGTGCCGGCCGCCTGCTTGTCAATGACACGAATCCTGATTGCGAGCTCGATCCCGGCTTGCCGCTTGAACGGGCAGACAAGGAAGTCATCTATCGCGAGGCCGATATCGTCAGCTTGCATGTACCGCTGACGGCGCAAACCAAGAACATGGTGCGCCGCGAGCACCTCCTGGGCATGAAGCCGGATGCGATGATCATCAATACGGCGCGCGGCGGGATCCTCAACGAGGAAGATCTGGCGCAGGTGCTGCGCTCCGGCCATCTAGGCGGCGCTGCTGTAGACGTCTTCTGCGAGGAGCCGTATGGCGGCGAGCTGTCTTCTATTGAACGTTGCCTGCTGACCACGCACATGGGATCGATGTCCGTCGATTGCCGCACGCGCATGGAGATCGAGGCGACGGAGGAAGCGATACGGTACCTAAGGGGCGAGCCGCTGCGCGGGGTTGTTCCGGAGGCCGAGTATCAGGTGCAGCGGCGGGGGCTCTGACATGGCAAAAGTATGTGTTATCGGCGGTTCGGGGTTCCTGGGCAGCCATGTGGCCGATGCGTTGAGCATGGCCGGCCATCAGGTCTGTGTCTATGACCGAAGGACGTCACCCTGGCTGCGGGGAGACCAGGAGATGATGACGGGCGATTTGCTGGACTTCGATCGGCTGTCGTCGGCAATCGCCGGGGCCGAGTATGTCTATAACTTCGCCGCGTTGGCGGATCTCAACGAGGCGCTGGACAAGCCCCTGGAAACTGTCCGTGTCAACGTGCTGGGCAATGCCCACGTCCTGGAGGCTTGCCGGCAGAGCGGCGTGCGGCGCTTCATCTACGCCAGTTCAGTGTATGTCTACAGCCGGGAAGGCAGCTTCTATCGCTGCAGCAAGCAGTCTGCCGAGCACTACGTCGAGGAATACCACGCCGCCTATGGCCTTGATTACACCGTGCTGCGCTACGGTTCCCTCTATGGCCCCCGATCGGACCGTCAGAATGGACTCTGGCGGATTGTCAACGAGGCCCTGCAGACCGGTAAAGTCCGTTATGCCGGCAGCACCGAGGCGATGCGCGAATATATCCACGTGGAAGATGCCGCGCGGGCCAGTGTGGCGGCGCTCGGCGATGAGTTCCGCAACCAGCACGTCGTGCTGACGGGGCAGGAACCGATGCGCGTGATGGACCTGCTGAAGATGCTGGCCGAGATCCTTGGCATTCCGCAGGCCGTCGAATTCGAAGAAACGGAATATGCCGGGCACTATGTTCGCACGCCGTATGCCTACCAGCCGAAACTGGGGCGGAAGTATGTGCAGCCGATGCATGTCGATCTGGGGCAGGGGCTGTTGCAGTTGATCGGTGAAGTACAAAACGCGTTGAATCCAGACGGGTAAAGCAGTTATCTGGTTATGGCTCAAACCTCTGCATTTGCCAAAGTGTTGTCCCTGATCGGAGCGCTGCTGACCCTGTTTTACGGGAGAGTTCTGGCGCTAAGGTTTCGCAAAGCAGGCCGGCGTTTTATGCCGGGGTATCCCTTGACTGTGGTCGGTGGGGAGAATATCTGCATCGGTGACAATTTTCGGTCGATGGGGCATGATTATCTCTACGCATTTGAGGGTTCGATTGTCATTGGTGACAACATGAGCATGAATACGAATGTGCAGATTGGCGCTTCATCAGGCGGGATCACTATCGGGAACAACGTCTTAATCGGTCCCAACGTTGTGTTGCGTGCTGCGGATCATGGGATTGGCATGGGAGCCCCCATCCGCTTCCAGCCCCACATTGGGGGTGAGATAGTGATCGAAGATGATGTCTGGATCGGTGCCAATGCAGTCATCCTCAGAGATGTTACATTGGGTCGGGGTTGCGTCGTCGCGGCGGGGGCCGTGGTGACCAAGAGTGTAGAGCCGTATGCTGTTGTCGGAGGGGTGCCTGCTCGAAAAATTTCATCGCGATGTTAGGCTGGTCTTCTGGGACTTTGACGGGGTCATAAAAGACTCTGCTGCAGTTAAGACGGAAGCCTTCGTCCAGTTGTTCGGCTCCTTTGGGGTTGAGGTTTCGACTCGCATCCGTGCGCATCATGAGGCGCACGGTGGCATGTCTCGATTTGAAAAGATCCCGGTTTACATGGCCTGGGGGGGGCTACCGGTCACGGAGTCCGGAGTTTCAGACTATTGCCGGCTATTTGCCGAATTAGTGGTGCGCCGAGTGGTCGAGGCGCCTTGGGTGGCCGGGGTAGAGAGAATTTTGCGGGAGAATCCTTATGGACAGGAATTTGTTCTCGTTACTGCAACGCCTCAGCAGGAGATTGCCGATATTCTGGCGGAGATTAAGCTGCAGCATTCTTTCGCCGAGGTATTCGGCGCACCGGTGAAGAAGGGGGCAGCGATTCGTAGCTGTCTTGCACATCGTGACGTTGCGCCAGACCGGTGTCTGATGATCGGCGATGCCCGGGCAGACCTCGAGGCGGCAACGGAAAACGGGATTCCGTTCCTGTTGCGCCGCCATGCAAGTAATCAGGAATTGTTCAGCAATTACACGGGTGACTCCTTGGAGGATTTTGTCGGACTATGAATCGAATCGAGAAAATTCAGACCATCCGTGATGACTTGCGCTCCGGGAAGCCGAGCATCGGCAGTTGGATGCAGATTCCGCATCCGGCCGTGGCGGAGATCATCGGTCAGGCAGGCTACGATTGGGTGGCTGTGGACATGGAACATGGGGCTGTCGGTGCCCACCAGCTCCCCGACCTGTTTCGTGCACTCGAGTTGGGCGGGACGCTCCCGCTCGCTCGGATTGCCCAGGGTGAGCCGAAAGATTGCAAGCAGGCCCTCGATGCCGGCGCTGGGGGTGTCATCGTCCCCATGATCGAGAGCGCCGAGCAGCTGCTCCGCGTGCGTGATGCATGCCGGTGGCCGCCAGCCGGCCGGCGGGGGGTCGGTTTCTCCCGTGCCAACCTGTTCGGCAAGCATTTCGAAGCGTATGCAGAAGAGGCGCAGGCACCCTTGCTCGTGGCGATGATTGAACACGCCTCGGCGGCCGCCGACCTTCCCGCTATCCTGGCCGTGGAAGGCCTTGATGCGATCCTCGTCGGCCCTTATGACCTGTCGGCCTCGTTGGGAATGACTGGCGCCTTCGATCGTCCCGAATTCGTCGCCGTGATCGAGCGGATAGTGGCCGCTTGCCAGGCGGGCGGTGTTCCCTTCGGCATGCACGTGGTCATGCCAGACCGGGCGATGCTGCAGATGCGCGTCGACCAGGGCTATCGTTTCTTGGCCTATTCAATCGATGCGGTGTTTCTCAACGCAGTGGCTGCTGCGCCAGAGGTGAGGGTGCGTTGAAAGAAGAGGATATTCGGCCACGCAAGGTCTTTGACGAATACTTGCGGCTTGCGGCGGAGGATGCCGAACGCTATTTCGGCAACGCGGAGCGCTATCCTCTTGCTTGTCCGGCATGCGGCGCAAAAGGGGGGCGGGCATTCGACAAGCACGGGTTTTCGTACGAAGAGTGCCCGTCCTGCCAGACCCTGTTCGTAAGTCCGCGCCCAGCGGCGGAGGATTTTTTCCGCTACTACACGGAATCGCCATCTGCGCGGTATTTCGGAACCACTTTCTATCGTGAGACGGCCGAGGCGCGCAGGGAGAAACTGTGGCGACCGAAGGCGGCAATGGTTCATGAGGTCCTGTGCGAACGGGGGGCTGCGGGTCATCATGTCATTGACATCGGTGGCGGATACGGCATCTTTGCCGAGGAATACCAGCGCATTGCCGGCGGCAGCGTCACCGTCATCGAGCCCGGGCCGGACTCGGCGGAGGTCTGCCGCAGCAAGGGCCTGCGTGTCGTCGAAACATTTCTGGAGATGGTAGATGATGCCACTTTGCCATCGGGACCAAGGGCATTCGTAAGCTTCGAGCTTTTCGAGCATCTGCACGATAGCCGCGTTTTTCTCGAACGATTGAGTTCGCATATGCGCCCCGGCGACTTGTTCCTGTTCACGACGCTTTCCGGAATGGGTGTCGATATTCAGGCTTTATGGGAAGATTCGAACTCTGTCTCGCTACAGCATCTTAATTTCTTCAATCCTCGCTCGATCAGGATCCTCGTCGAATCGTTTGGCATGAGTGTCGTCAGTGTTGCGACACCAGGGAAGCTGGATCTCGACATCCTGTTCCGCAACCGCGACGCGATCAAGGACCGCTTCTGGCGGAATTTTGTCGCCCAGGCGAGCCCGGAAGTGCTGGAGGTGTGGCAGAGTTTCGTCGCTTCCGAGGGATTTAGCTCGCACATGTTTGTGGTCTGCGAGTGCCCGGGGGGCGTGTCGTCGTAGTTGGCCCTTGCCCGTGTGGAGAAGCCGTCGTGTCCCTTCCAGATGAATGCCCGCTTTGTGGGGCTGGGCGTGTAGCCCAGTCCGTTGTTACCCCTCACGTCTATGGAGGCGCGGCGCGCCGGGGCAATGCCTTTTTCCATTGCGAGACCTGCGATGTCCGGTATCAGTATCCCGGGCTGACGCCGGAAGAAGAGGCGCGCTTCTATGCCGCCGAATTCGAGGGTTTCATGGCCTCCCGCGCCGGGGATAAGGGCGGTTGGCTGAAGGCGGAGCAGCATGTTGCAGCCAACGAGCCGACCCGCGTGCGGCGCATGAAATACCTTGCCCCCTATTTGGGTGCCCCGGCCGATGTGCTTGAGGTCGGCTGCTCGTCAGGCTTCATGCTTTATCCGCTGGCCGCGGCGGGCCATCGCTGCACCGGGGTGGAGCCGTCCGGCGTCTTCAGTGAGTTCGTGAACGAGCGAGGTCTGACTGCTTATCAGTCGCTCGATCAGCTGCGCCAGAATGGCCCGGATGCCAGATTCGATCTGATCATCCATTTTTTCGTGCTGGAACATATCGCAAATCCCGCGGCATTCCTCGCCGAGCTGCTGTCGCTGCTAAAGCCCGGCGGAAAGATCGTGTTTGAAATCCCGAATGCGGCGGATCCTCTCTACTCGGTCTACGACATTCCGGCCTTCGAGCGCTTCTACTGGTCGGTCGCCCATCCGTGGTATTTCAGCGAGTCGTCGCTGCATTTCCTGCTAAAACAGTTGGGGCACTCCTACGAAGTGCTGCGGGATCAGCGATATGACCTGTCGAATCACATGGTCTGGGCGAGGGACGGGCGGCCGGGCGGCATGGGCCGCTTCACGGCCCAGTTGGGGGAGGCGCTCGAGGAGGCCTACAAGCAGGCCCTGATCAGGGTTGGCAAGTGCGATACGCTGGTCGGCATCCTCGGCAAAGAATAGGGAAAATCATGGAAAAAGTCCTGGTTACGGGCGTTGCCGGATTCATCGGCTCTCACGTGACTTCGCGCTTCCTGCGCGAGGGCTACACGGTCGTCGGCGTCGACGATCTCTCCGGCGGGCGTCTTGAGAATGTTCCGTCCGGCGTTGAATTCATCGAGGGCGATCTAGCGGAAGAATCGACGTTTTCCAGAATTCCGAGGGGGTGCCGGAAGATTCTCCACCTCGCCGGGCAGTCTTCCGGCGAAATCAGCTTCGACGACCCCGTCGCCGACCTCGAGAAGAACACGGTATCGACCCTCAACCTGATCCGGTATGGCATCGACAATGCGGCCGAACGCTTTCTTTATGCCAGTTCCATGTCGGTCTATGGTGCGGCGCATGATGCGCCCGTCCGCGAGGAGCGCGTGAGTAGTCCCTTGTCGTGCTATGGCGTCGGCAAGTATGCATCGGAAGGGTATCTGAAGGTCTATCAGAGCAGGCTGCCTTACGTCATCCTCCGGATGTTCAACGTTTACGGCCCGGGCCAGGACATGCGCAATCTGCGGCAGGGCATGGTCAGCATCTTCCTCGCACAGGCACTGGCGACGGGAAAAATCGAGGTAAAGGGCAGCGTCGACCGCTTTCGCGACATCATCTATATCGACGACGTAGTCGAAGCTTGGTTCCGCGCGACGACGCGAGGGCAGGCGATTGGGCAGACGCTTAACGTGGCAACCGGTGTCAAAACGACGGTTGGTACCCTGCTCGAGAAAATCTGTGCGTTGGTGCCGGGAGCCTCGTTCTTCGTTCAAGGTGCCACGCCCGGCGACCAAAGCGGAATTTTCGCGGATGTTTCCCGCTTGCACGAAGTGCTCGATATGCGGGCGTTCACTCCTTTGGATGCAGGCCTGCTCAAGTTTGTCGAGTGGGCGAAAGCCACCGAACTTCATTCTTCATAAATACACAGGTTGCGAAAAATCATGAACGTCCTTGCATTGATTCCTGCCCGCATGGGCAGCAGCCGTTTTCCGGGGAAGCCGATGGCCCCTATCCTCGGCAAGCCGATGATCGGCCATGTCTATGAGCGCGTCTCGAAATCGCCACGGCTGTCGCTGACGGCCGTCGCAACCTGTGATAAGGAGATCTACGATTACATCGAGTCGATCGGCGGCGTGGCAGTGATGACCGGCGACGAACACGAGCGTGCCTCGGATCGGTGCGCGGAAGCGCTGCTCAAGCTCGAAGCGAAGTACCACACCCGTTACGATGTCGTAGTCATGGTGCAGGGCGACGAGCCGATGACTCATCCCGACATGATCGACGAAGCGGTGCAGCCACTGCTCGAACATCCCGAGGTCCAGGTCGTCAACCTGCTCGGCAAGATCAAGGATGCTGCGGAGTTCGAGGACAGGAACTGCATCAAGGTTGTATGCGACCTGAATCTCAATGCCTTGTACTTCTCGCGGGAGCCGATCCCGACCCGCTGCAAGGTCGACAAGATCCCGATGGGCAAGCAGGTGTGCATCATCCCGTTCCGCCGGGATTTCCTCCTTGAGTACACGCGGTTGGCGCCGACGCCACTCGAGATCGCCGAGTCGGTGGACATGATGCGGGTGCTGGAGCACGGCTTGCGCGTGCGCATGGCGCCCACCAAGCACGATACGCAGGCCGTCGATACGCTGGAAGATCTGCAGAAGGTCGAGCGCCTGATGCAGGGGCTGCATGCCTGACATGCAGGATGCGGCCGGCGATTGTGCGCTTCTGGTATGGGACGCGGAATCTCCACCCCCCGCGGCACATGCCGGCAGGATCCTGCTTTGGCGCAGCGTAGCGGAGCAACCGTCGCCGGACATCATTTCCGTGCCGCTGCTGGTCGAGCGCGATGCCGATCTTCTTCGCGCCCGCTATCTGGCCTGGGTGCACGATGTCGGCGCCGAGGAGACCGATGGCCGGAGCCTGATTGAGCGACTGCAGTTGCGAGAGGGCTTCAGCTACTGGTGGATGACACCGCTTTCCGAGAAGTGCAATTACTCGAAATCACCGCAGATCGATCATGCCATTCGATTGTTGGCCTATGCGCATTGGGCCGGCAATCAGGAAATAAAATGCCTGGAAGTGGCGACCGCGGACTTGGGTCTGGCTTCGTGTTTGCAGGGCTGGTGCTGGACTGCCGGGGTAGCGTTTGCGTGGCGGAAACTCCCGCCCCCCCCCGGCATGCCGTCGTGGTCTCGGCGGGTCGGGCATCTGTTGCCGGATGCCTTGCAGGCTATCGTCTGGCTCGGCAAATACGCGATTGGGCGCTGGCCAATGAAAGGTCAGGGTTTGCGCGCCTGGCGCCAAACGGCGGCAAAGACGACCGTTGCTTCCTATTCCCTGAATCTGCGGCCAGAGGCCGCACGATCGGGCCGCTTCGACAGCCTGTACTGGGGAAACCTGCCGGCAATGCTGGCTGGCGAGGGCAGGGCGAGCAACTGGATGCATCTCTTTGTCGAAGATGGCGTTCTCCCCTCTGCCGGCGTAGCAAGAAAGACATTTGCGCTTTTCAACAAGAACGAACATTCGCTTCGTACGCACGTCACCCTAGACAGCTTCCTCGGCTGGGGCATCGTCAGCAGGTCCCTGCGAGACTGGCTTCGCTTCCGGCGTTTCGGGCGGAGGCTGCCGACGGCATTGCGATCCTCCAGCTGCACGGGGATCGACCTCGGTCCGCTGTTCGAGACAGAATGGCGGCAAACATTTCTCGGCCGCGAGGCGCTCCAGAATTTCCTTTACTTCAATCTCGTCGAGGCAGCCGTCATGGCCTTGCCGACGCAGGATCTTGGCGCCTATCTGCAGGAGAACCAGGCGTGGGAAATGACCTTCATCCATGCCTGGCGGGCAGCAGGCCACGGAAAACTGATCGGCGTCCCGCATTCGAGCGTGCGCTATTGGGATTTGCGTTATTTCCACGATGAGCGGGAATACGCGCGCTCCGGGAAATGCTGCCTACCGCTACCGGACCTGGTCGCAGTTAACGGACCTGCCGCCATGCGCGTGCTGGTGGGCGGCAGATGGCCCCGGGAACGTCTGGTCGGTGTCGAGGCCCTGCGCTATCTGTATCTGCTCGACATGCCGGCCGCTGCGCCTTTGCCAGCTATCGAGGCGGCACCCGTGCCGCTCCGGGTACTGGTCCTCACCGACTATGATGCAAGGCATACCCGCAAGCAGCTGGACCTCCTGGCGAAAGCGCTGGAGTTCCTGCCCGGCGATGTCCGTATGACGATCAAGGCGCACCCCGCTCTGCCGCTGAGCCTGGGCGACTTACCCGGACCCCGGGCGACGCTGGCCGATCGGCCGCTGCCGGAACTGCTTGCTATGTCGGATGTGGCATATGCCAGCAGCGTCACCTCGGCGGCGGTAGATGCACATTGCGCGGGCCTGCCGGTCGTCGCGGTGTTCGACCCGGGGTCCTTGAACATGAGCCCGCTGCGGGGGCTGGATTCGGTCGAGTCTGTACATTCGCCGCAGCAATTGGCCCAAGCCCTGATGAGAACTCCGCGACAAGGGGACCGCCGATCTTGTGCGGAACACTTCTTTACACTCGATAAAATGCTACCGTGTTGGAGCCGATTGTTGGCGCCAGCCGGAAAATCGTCCGCAGTCGCGGACGCCGGGAACTGATGCAAGGATTGGCAGAAATGATGAGCATGCACGAAGTCTTTCAGGGGCGTACCGTTCTGGTGACGGGCCACACGGGGTTCAAGGGTAGTTGGCTCTCGGCATGGCTGCATCTTCTGGGGGCAAAGGTGGTGGGCATTGCCCTGGATCCGCCCACGGAACCGTCCCATTTCTCTGCCGCGAACATGGGCGCCATGCTGGAAGATCACCGGCTCGACATCCGGGCAGCGGCCGAGCTGACGCGTGTGATTCGCGATGCCCGGCCGGATTTCGTCTTCCATCTGGCTGCACAGCCGCTGGTTCGCCAGTCCTACGACGACCCGGTCCAGACCTACCAGACTAATGTCATGGGTACGCTGAACGTCCTTGAGGCGCTGCGCACGCTGGAGAATCCATGTACCGCTGTGATGATCACCAGCGACAAGTGCTATGACAACGTCGAGTGGATGTGGGGATACCGGGAAACGGATGCGCTCGGCGGGCCTGACCCCTACAGCGCGTCGAAGGGTGCCGCGGAACTGGTCATCCGCTCGCACGTGAAATCGTTTTTCCCCCGGGGTGGCAAAGTCCGCATCGCGGTCGGGCGTGCCGGGAACGTCATCGGTGGCGGCGACTGGGCGGCCAGCAGAATCGTTCCCGATTGCGTGCGGGCGTGGGCCCGCCGGGAATGCGTCGAACTCCGGAATCCGCACTCAACCCGTCCCTGGCAGCATGTCTTCGAGCCCCTGAGCGGCTACCTCAAGCTGGCCGCCGCCCTGCATCAACGACCAGAACTGCATGGAGAGCCCTTCAATTTCGGGCCCCCAGCGAGCCAGAACCACACCGTTCTGGAGCTGGTGGCCGAGATGTCACGCCATTGGCCGGACGTGGTCTGGAAGGATGTTTCGGGAAGCGCCTCGGGACCCTACGAGTCGGGCCTGCTGAAGCTCAATTGCGACAAAGCCCTGCACATATTGAAGTGGCATGCCTCAATGTCGTTTGCCGAGACGGTGCGGATGACCGCCGGATGGTATCGCGCCTACTACGAGTGTCCACAGGAGATCGCCGCGGTGACGTTCGCCCAGATCCGCGAATACGAGTCCATCGTCAGGGCCCGCGAAGCGTCATGAGCGTCTCCGTTGATGATGTTTGCGTGACGGCGCTGAAGCGTATCGCCACGCCCGGAGGCGATGTGCTGCACGCACTGAAGGCTTCGGATCCGGGATTCCGCCATTTCGGCGAGGCCTATTTCTCATGGGTGATGCCCGGCGCCGTGAAGGCCTGGAAATGCCACCTACGAATGACGCTGAACCTGGTCGTGCCGGTTGGGCTCGTCCGCTTCGTGTTCTGCAGCCCGGATCCGCAGTCTGTCTTCCGGGCCGAGCTTGTCGGCGAATCCCGATATGCCCGCCTGACTGTCCCGCCCGGAGTCTGGTTCGGGTTCCAGGGTATCGGCGAGACGCCCAGCCTGTTGATGAACCTCGCCGATATTGAGCACGATCCGGACGAGGTGCTGCGCAAGACTGTTTCTGAATTCTCTTACGATTGGACCGTGAAATGAAGGTAATCCTGCTTGCCGGCGGTTTTGGGACGCGCCTGGCCGAATATACCAACGTCATACCCAAGCCGATGGTTCCGATCGGCGGGAAGCCCATCCTCTGGCACATCATGCAACGCTATGCCAGATTTGGGCACAAGGATTTCATAGTTGCACTAGGTTACAAAGCAGAAGTAATCAAGGAATACTTTCTAACTTACCGATCTTTGAATGCGGACTTCAGTGTAGACCTCGCAACCGGGAACATACTTCCAATGCAACAGGATTCAGTGGATTGGAGGGTGACTCTGGTTGAAACGGGTGAAACATCTATGACTGGTGGACGTGTTAAGCGTCTGCAGAAGCTAATTGGAGACGAAACGAGTATGGTGACTTATGGGGATGGCCTTGCAGATATTGATATCGATGAATTATTAGCCTTCCACCGTGAACATGGTAAGTTGGTTACGGTCACCGCTGTACGTCCGCAAGCGCGTTTCGGAGAACTTCACTTGGATGGTGACAAAGTAATAAAATTCAAAGAGAAGCCACAATTGCAGGAGGGTTGGATTAATGGTGGATTCTTCGTGATTGAACCAGGATTTTTCGATTTTATCTCCGGTGACGACGCGATGCTTGAACGAGAACCAATGGAACGTGCTGCGGAGCTGGGAGAATTGATGGCATATCGTCACGAAGGATTCTGGCAGTGCATGGATACAAAGCGAGACCATGAATTAATGGAGAAGTTATGGCAATCGGGTGCACCTTGGCGAATTTAAGCCATCATAATTTATGAGGGTTTTGGTGACCGGGGGACAAGGACTTATTGGTTCCAGACTGGTTGATCATCTACTTCGTAAGGGATATGCAATCCTAATTGGATCCCGAAGAAAAATATCTCAAGACGAATGTGCGCCCGGTGCCAAATATATAACGGTGGACTGGTCTGATGAAGACAGCCTGCTTAAATGTTGCAGGGACGTTGATGTCGTTGTTCATACGGCCGGAATGAACGCACAGGATTGCGTTAAAGACCCGCCCACTGCCCTCCAAGTGAACGGCCTCCATACAGCACGTTTAGCGAAGTCGGCATCCAGGTCAAGGGTGAGGCGTTTTATCTATATATCCACCGCACATGTCTACAGTGACCCATTAATGGGTGTAATCAACGTTAACACGCGCCCTCAAAACCCACATCCCTATGCTACGTCGCACCTTGCCGGCGAGAAGGCAATATTAGAGCTAAACCAAAATGGGTGTATCGAGGGAATTGCAGTGAGACTCTCGAATGCGTTCGGTCGGCCTTTAAACAAATATGCAAACTGCTGGGGTTTACTGGTAAACGAGCTGTGTCGAGATGCGGTTATAAATGGTAAACTGACCATCAAATCAAATGGGCTTGGGCTTCGAGATTATGTTCCATTAAGTGATGTTTGCGAACTACTGGAAGATTTGATAATTAATGGGATTAAGGCTGAGAAGGGGGGGGTAATAAATATGGGTTCAGGGCGCACAATGACGACCCTAGATATGGCTATCCGGGTTCAGCGTAGATACCAGCAAATGTTTGGAATGAACTTGAAAATAATCACAAACGAATGCGACACCCAATCGATAGCTAAATATCTAAAATATATATGCCTTCATTTGGGCGGTACTGAAAAGGAATATTATCTCCGTGTTGACAAGGAAATCGATGATTTATTAAATGCATCTGTAAATTGGTTCTGCCCCGAAAAAATGAGCACATGAGGGATGGGCTTGACATCTAAATCCTTGGTATCGATTGTAATTCCAACATATAATCAAGCGAAGTTTCTAGAAGAGGCTGTTGCCTCGGTTATTAAACAGACTCATCAGAATTTCGAAATTATTATTGTAGACAATTATTCTACCGATACAACAGATGAAGTACTTAAAAACTTTTGTGACAAACGCATTAAAATATTAAAAATTCGAAATAATGGAATAATCGCATCCTCGAGGAACAAGGGAATTGATGAGTCTAGGGGCGAACTGATCGCCTTCCTAGATTCGGATGATCTGTGGTACCCAAAAAAGCTGGCCACCTGCCTAGCAAGCCTTGACGAAGATCGTGGCTTAATAAGTCATGGACTAAGAAAAATAGGGGACCAAGGTGGATACATACATGCCGGACCAGCATCAAAGGCCACCCCAGATGCACTGATAGACCACGGTAACTGCATTACACCATCCGCCACCATTGTTAGAAAGAAATTCCTGGTGGCTGTTGGCGGGTTTTCTGAGCATCCTCAGTTGACTACATCCGAGGATTATCACCTATGGATTAAGCTATCTGAGTATGGAGTAAAAATGAAATTTTTGCCCGAAATTTTAGGAGACTACAGAATTCATGATGGAAATAATAGTGGCCACATTTGTCGGCACCTCGACTCCGTGATCTATTTGGTAAATAACTATTTTGAAAATAGCAATCAAATAGGCCGCAAAGATTATCCCCGTAGGAGGCGCAGAATAGCCCTCGCATATTATGGCGCTGGAAGGGCTTTTCATAGGAACAAGAACCACAGAAGAGCAATAGAGTTTTTTTTGCGGGGTTTTAAAATTCACCCATTTTCTCTCCATATATGTGTTGGACTACTTATATCCGCGGCTATTTTTGTTTTAAACATATCAAAGAATTTGCGAAACGTGATGCACCGGTAGGCTATGGAGTTCTGCACTAGTAACCTCGAGGAGACAGTATCTATTACGGGCGGTGATGGGTATATTGGAGCCCAGCTGATTTCGGAACTGTCGCATGAGCAAAATCTTAATATCCGAATTCTTTCTCGTAAGGCGAGCCAGCGCAGACTGGAAAATAATGTTGCCGATGTGAAAAAAAGATATTTTCTCGGTAATTTAATTGACCCCCAGTCACTTACCAATTTCATAAAACCGCACTCTACGGTAGTCAGTTTGACTTATGATTGGGAAGGTGGTCAGGCTGCAAATATTAATGCCATCAGAAATCTTGTTGAGCAGTGTGTTCTCAAAAAGATAAGTAGGTTAATTCACTGTAGCACAGCGGCGGTTGTAGGTCGTTCGGCTTCGAACTGGGTGGACGAGACAACTCAATGTAATCCTCAAACAGAATACGGGAGGACTAAGCTTGCCGTAGAAAACCTGTTGCGGGGATACGCTAGGATGTACGGGTTCGAATTAGTTATCTTACGGCCAACCTCAGTCTTCGGTCCAGGGGGAAGTCCACTGAATGCACTCTGTTCTGATTTGTTATCCGGAAATCACGTGAAGAACTACTTGAGATCTAGTTTGTTTGGGGACAGATCTATGAATTTAGTTCCAGTAGAGAACGTCACCGCAGCAATACGACATTTTATTTTTTTTAAAGACTCGTTAAGTATCGAAACTTTTTTTGTCTCGGATGATGACCAATCAGAAAATAATTATAAAAGTGTGGAGGAGATTCTGCGGTCCTCTATGGGCCTTCCAATGTATCCTTTTGCACCGGTTAAAACTCCAAAGGTTTTGTTGGATATGCTGCTGAGGATTAGAGGGAGGGATGTTATCGACTCAAGATCGAAATTTAATTCAGATATTTTGAAGCGCTCTGGTTATTCTTCACCAAAGAAGCTGAGTGATGCGATTTATGATTACGGGAATTGGTTTTTGAAAAATAATCCCATTTCCTCACATATACAAGATAGGACACCGAAGCTATGAGGGTCCTATTTGTTGTCTCGGTGTTAGCCACCGAAATTGGGGGTGGAAACGCTGAGCGGACTTACCAGCTTGCCAAGGCGATGGCGGAGAAGGGGTACAAATGCACAATACTAACTCTAAGGCTTGGTACTCATGGCTCTCGAGCCTTTGAGAGGCAGGGGATAAGTGTAATAAGGTTGCCATTGGTAAGCTCGAGATTCCATATACCAGTAGCAAAGCTGGGGCGCATCTCGTGGGCTGTTCGGAATAATGATGTTATTCATATTATGGGTTATTGGAGTTTGCTTGCCGTCTTTGTATCGATGCTAGCGAGACTATTCAATGTGCCCTATGTTTTATGTCCCGGCGGTGCCTTGTTGCCGTTCGGGAGATCGAAAATTATTAAAAGGCTTTTTCATTTACTTCTCGGAAGAAAAATGTTGCTAGAAGCCAGTGGCTGGATAGCTGTGACTCAAAGAGAGATAAGTGATTTTGTATCTTTTGGAATTAGCCCATCAGCCATAAAAGTAATACCAAATGGGGTTGATACGCGGGGTCAAATCGGATCGTCGCAATTCGCCTCACAAGGATTGGTCCGGACTTCTAGGCCTTACATCTTATTTATGGGCCGACTTAACTATATAAAGGGGGTGGACCTATTACTCGAAGCCTTTTCTACTGTTGCGGACCAATTCCCTGAAATCGACCTTATTTTCGCAGGAGAAGACGAGGGCATGCGTTCAACTATGAATGATTTTGCAAAATTGAGTGGAATACAAACACGAATCTCATACACCGGATTTGTATCTGGTGAGGCAAAATTATCATTATATCGAGATGCACTACTTTTAGTCGTCCCTTCGAGGCGGGAGGCGATGTCTATCGTCGCAGTAGAGGCCGGAATCCTAGGGACTCCGGTACTGATGACAGACCAATGCGGACTTGATGAACTCTCTTCTGTTTCTGCGGCGTTAGTGGTTACTGCAACTGCAAAGGGTATAGCGCAAGGTCTAGCATTCGCACTATCTGATGAGATTAGGCTGAGGAAATATGGTGTTCACTGGCAATCAATTGTAAGAGAAAAGTTCATTTGGACTAATATCGCGGATGATTTGTTGACGTATTTCCGGAGAATTCGAAAGATATAATCTTAAATGCATATACTTATTATTTCACAATATTTTTGGCCAGAAGAGTTTCGCATAAATGAGGTGGCGAGAAGCCTCTCAAGAAGAGGAATAGGCGTTAGCGTATTGACGGGGCAGCCAAATTATCCGCAGGGAATTGTTTATAAAGGTTATTCTGCATATCAATGTGGAAGTGAGAATTGGGACGGAGTGAGAATATTTCGGGTGCCGACATTCCCGCGTGGCAGGGCGAACCCTGTATTGCTCGCCATAAATTATATTTCATTTATTTTTTCGGCAATACTTTTCGGTCCTTGGCTCTTACGACGACAGAACCCCAGTCTAATTTATGTTTACGCACCGTCCCCAATCATCCAAGCCATACCAGCTCTTTTGATTGGCAAAATGAGGGGTATACCAACAGTTATTAATGTGCAGGATCTGTGGCCAGAGAGTGTTGAGGCGACAGGTCACATTAGTAACAGTTTACTTTTGAGTTTAATTCGGTGCGTTGTCAGATATATCTATAGAGCCGCTGCTTTAATCGTAGTTCCATCTCTATCATTTAAAACTGCGATAGAGGAGATGGCACCCGATTCAAAGATTGTTTACTTGCCCAACTCTGTTCCTAGCTATTTTCAAAGCGCAGTTACTAACGCGCAAAAATATACTTTTATGGAGGATTGTCGTTTCAGTGTCGTATTTGCTGGAAACCTCGGGGTTGCACAATCGCTTGATGTGATTCTGGATGCTGCGGAGTCACTTCTGGGGAATGATAGTATAAAATTTTTCTTGATAGGGGATGGCAACAGGTTTGACTGGTTAAAAGGGGAGAAAGATAGGAGGGGGTTGTCTAATTTGTCAATATTGGGTCGTTACCCGGAGAAGTCTATGCCCGACATCCTTAGTAAGGCTTCAGTACTCGTTGCAGCGTTATTAGACCGCCCAATTTTCTCGCTGACGGTCCCTAACAAAATACAAGCCTATCTCTCCGTTGGACGTCCTATCATCGCCAGTATGAACGGAGAGGGAGCTAGAATTATCGAAGAGGCCGGCGCTGGGGTTTCTGTACCTGCTGAAGACGCAGCGGCTCTCTCGAGGGCGATATTACAAATCTACGCGTTACCAGACTCTCAGCGGCGCGAGATGGGGAAAAGTGGAAAACGGTATTTCAGGCAGCACTACGACAACGCTAAGTTATTAGATCTATTGCTACAGGAATTTCACACTCTATCTGGACGTAAACTTTGAGAATTTTAATACTAGGCGCCACCGGAATGATTGGTAGTTCGATGGTTTGGCATATGGCCAATAGAAGTCGTGTCGCTGTCTTCGGTGTTGCGCGTGATCCGAAGAGGGCGGTGGCCCTCGGGCGTAGCTATCTTGATTTAATTACTTACTTCTCTGAGTATGATGATGACGAAAAGCTTTTAATGTTATTTAAGAATATAAGTCCAGATGTCGTTATTAATTGTATTGGTCTAACAAAGCATCTGCCTGAGGGGAATTTACCAACGTCGGCAATTTTCATGAACGCTCTTCTACCTCATCGGTTAGCTGAATGTTGTCAAATAATTAATGCTCGATATATCCAAATCAGCACTGATTGTGTTTTTTCGGGGGTTGGAAAGGGGAATTACACGGAGAGTGACAACCCCGATGCAATGGATCTCTACGGTAGGACAAAGATATTGGGGGAGGTATATGGTCCTAATTGTCTAACCATAAGAACTTCGACGGTTGGACATGAAATTCAAACTAGAAACGGGCTTTTACAATGGTTTTTAAGTCAACAGGAGTGTGATGGGTACGTTAATGCTATTTTTTCCGGATTAACTAGCGATGAGTTGGCTACTACAGTGAGAGATTACATTCTAGCCGATCCTAAGCTATCAGGGTTATATCATGTGGGTGGTCACAAAATCAGTAAACTAGCGTTGTTGAGTTTGATTAACGAGGCGTATAACTCGAATGTAATAATAAAAGAAAACGTCGATTTTGTCATTGATAGGAGTCTAGACTCAAGTAAATTTCAGTTGGATACTGGCTACGTTTCGCCACCTTGGCGCCAGTTAATCAATACAATGTTAAAAAATCATTTGGAGAGGTGCTCACGTGTTTGACGGGAAGAACTTAATGATTACCGGTGGTACTGGTTCCTTTGGTACGGCAGTATTAAGGCGTTTTTTTGAAACAGATGTTAATGAGATACGCATATTTAGCAGGGATGAAAAGAAACAAGATGATTTACGAACGAAGTTCTCAAGCGATCGTCTAAAATGTTATATTGGGGATGTTCGTGACCAAAAAAGTGTCTTGCAAGCGATGCGTGGGGTCGATTATGTTTTCCATGCTGCTGCCTTAAAACAAGTACCCTCCTGTGAATTCCACCCTTTGGAGGCTGTGCGCACGAATATTATGGGTACGGACAATGTACTTAATGCTGCGCAGGAAGCCGGTGTGGAGAGGGTCATAGTTTTAAGTACCGATAAGGCCGTTTATCCCATTAACGCGATGGGTATTTCTAAGGCAATGGCTGAGAAGGTGCTTGTTGCTCGGTCGAGAATGCAAGGTGAGAATGATACCGTTTTTTGCGCAACCCGCTACGGTAATGTAATGGCCTCCCGGGGCTCTGTTATCCCTTTGTTCATTTCTCAAATCAAGTCCGGTCGACCGCTTACGGTGACCGATCCTAATATGACTCGTTTTTTGATGACTTTGGATAGTTCGGTAGATTTGGTAATGGATGCTTTTTTGAACGGCCGTCAGGGTGATATTTTCGTTCAAAAGTCACCGGCTTGCACTGTTGGTGATTTGGCTGAAGCAGTTTGCCGTGTATTCAATGTTCCAAATTCTTATCACGTTATTGGTACGCGACATGGGGAGAAGCTCTATGAGTCTCTAATTTCGAGGGAGGAAATGGCCAGGTCAGAGGACATGGGACGTTCCTTCCGTATTACTGCAGATAGTAGAGATCTTAATTATTCCGGGTATATTCATATCGGTGAGACCTCGGTATCTCAGTTTGAAGATTACACTTCACATAACACGTACAGGCTTTCGGTTGATGAGATATCAAAGTTGTTACTTACTTTGGATTTTGTGAGAGAATCTCTTAATGATTAAAGTGTTGACCATTGTTGGTACGCGCCCTGAAGTAATAAAAATGAGTAGGATAATTTCAGAGCTTGACCAACATACCAGACATACTCTTGTCCATACTGGCCAAAACTTTGATTACGAGCTCAATCAATTATTTTTTGAGGATCTGTCCGTTCGCAAGCCAGACTATTTTCTAGAAGCCGTCGGAGAAAATGCTGCGCAAACCATAGCTAGGGTTATTGAAAAATCTGACGAAGTGATGGAAAGGGAAAAACCTGATGCGGTTCTCCTATACGGTGACACCAATTCCTGCCTTGCTGTAATCTCCGCCAAGCGGAGAAAGATACCCGTTTTCCACATGGAGGCCGGTAACCGCTGCTTTGATCAGCGTGTTCCGGAGGAACTGAACCGTAAGATTCTTGATCATCTCAGTGACATCAACCTAGTACTGACAGAGCATGCGCGTCGCTATCTGATTGCGGAAGGTGTGCGTCCGGAGACTATCATCAAGACCGGTTCCCATATGCGGGAAGTGTTGGATTACTACATGCCGAAGATTCAGTCATCCGAAGCGCTTAAGCGCATGAAACTTGAGCGTGGACGCTACTTTATTGTCAGCGCGCATCGCGAGGAGAATGTGGACTCCGAGGGCAATCTTCGAGATTTGCTGGAGACGCTCAACGCACTGGCAGCATCCTACGATGTGCCAGTGATCGTCTCGACTCATCCTCGTACCCGCAAACGGCTTGATGCACTACCGAGTGTGGAACTCGATTCTCGAGTCCAGTTTATGAAGCCATTCGGCTTCTGTGATTACATCCGTCTACAGATGGAATCGTTATGCGTCATTTCCGATAGCGGAACGATAACTGAAGAGGCCTCCTTGCTGAATCTTCCGGCAGTCACCATTCGTAATACTCATGAGCGACCGGAGGGTATGGACGTCGGTACCTTGATCATGGCGGGCCTGAGAAAGGATCATGTGCTTGATGCTGTGCGCGTCATCATCGCGCAGCATGAGCAAGGCACCAGAGTGATGGCACCCGTCGATGACTATGAGGCACGCGCTGTTTCAAAGAAAATCCTGCGCATCGTGCTGAGCTACACCGGCTATGTCAATCGGACCGCTTGGCGAAAAGACTGCTGAGATATGACCGTTCTGGTGACGGGTGCGAATGGTTTTGTTGGTTCCGCGCTTTGCAAGAGATTGCTCTCAGATGGTCGCTCTGTGCGAGGCACCGTAAGGCGGCTTGACTCAAAGCCAGATGGCATTACTGTTATTAGGATTGGTGATCTCGCTCCTGACACTGACTGGGTGACCGCACTTGAAGGTGTGGACAAGGTCGTGCACTTGGCCGCCCGGGTTCATGTCCTGAACGATAAAAGTGCGGACCCATGGGCAGGGTTTTTTAGAGACAACGTCGAAGGCACAGTGGCTCTTGCACGCCGAGCTGCTGCTGCTGGGGTGCGGCGTTTTGTTTTTTTAAGTTCCATTAAGGTCAACGGTGAGTTTACGGCGCCCGGGGAACCGTTTGTCGCAGATGATCAACCTGCGCCAGTTGACCCTTATGGCATTTCAAAACACAAGGCTGAGCAGTCTTTGAGCCAGATAGCTGCCGAGATAGGTATGGATGTGGCGATTATCCGCCCACCTCTAGTTTACGGGCCAGGTGTCAAGGCTAACTTCAGGTCAATGATGCATTGGCTTTCCAAAGGTTTACCTCTTCCCCTTGCGGCGGTGACTCAAAATCGACGAAGTCTAATAGGGCTAGACAACTTAGTTGACTTCATCGCCACTTGTCTCGATCACCCCTTGGCCGTAAACCAAACTTTTTTGGTGAGTGATGGGGATGACCTATCGACAGCGGCGCTACTCAAACGGACCGGTGAGGCCTTGGGCCACCCTGCCCGACTCTTCGCAGTCCCGCCACTGTTGTTACGTGCAGCCGCCTTCGCTCTCAACAAGCAAGAGGTCTATCAGCGCCTCTGCGGATCTCTGCAAGTCGATATTACAAAGGCCACGCAACTTCTTGGTTGGGCCCCTCCGATTTCGGTCGATGAGGGCCTGAGACGAGCCGCAGCAGGATTCGCTCGATGAAAAGGTTGAGTGATTTCGCGCTCGGATTGGCCGGCATTATTGCCGCTTTATTACCTACTTTGTTAGTGGGGCTGGTAGTGAGGCTCACGTCTGAGGGGCCGGTCCTCTACTGGTCTGACCGTGTCGGCCGTAACAACCGCATTTTTCGAATGCCCAAATTCCGCACCATGCGAATCGATACCCCTACTCTTGCTACTCACCGTTTAGAAAACCCAGAGAGATGGCTGACGCCAGTGGGCAGTTTCTTGCGCCGGACGAGCCTAGACGAGTTACCGCAGCTCTGGAGCATATTGAAGGGAGATATGAGCTTTGTGGGCCCCCGACCGGCCTTATATAATCAAGAGGATCTGATCACTCTTCGCACACAGTACGGTGTCCACACGTTAACGCCGGGATTGACAGGTTGGGCTCAGGTCAATGGCCGTGATGAGCTCTCCATACCCGATAAAGTCAGGCTCGATGTTGAGTACTTTCACCGCCGATCCTTCTTATTTGATATAAAAATTTTGTGGATCACGTTCTTGCGTGTCATTCGTCGACAAGGGGTGTCCCATTGAAAGAGCCATCTGAAGGCATAGAACTATGATCCTCGGAAACATTGCATTTCCGCTGCTCGGCTTGCCCCGCATCGTCAAACGCTGTGTAGTCATGGCGCTTGACGTATCCCTCTGTTTGCTGAGTACCTGGCTCGCCTTTTACCTTCGGCTGGGTGACTTCATCGCCCTGGGTCGGTCCGAGCCATGGGCTGGCGGGCTACTCACGGCAACGATGGTGTCGATCGTTATCGCGATTCCCATTTTCATCCTCTCTGGACTTTACAAAGCCATTTTTCGTTACAGCGGTTGGCCCGCCCTGCTCACGATTGGCAAGGCTACATTGGTCTATGCAGCCTTTTACTTCTGTATCTTCTCCGTGATCGGGGTTACGGATGTCCCCCGGACGGTTGGCATCATTCAGCCAATTCTGCTGTTGCTCTTAGTCGGGGCCTCCCGTGCGATTGCCAATGTCTGGCTGGGTGGCGAGTATCAGAGGATTCTTCGTCAGGCAGACCGCCCGAAAGTCCTGATCTATGGTGCCGGGCAAACGGGCCGTCAATTGGCGTCCGCCATGATCAACAGTCCAGAGATGCAGGTAATTGGATTTCTGGACGACGATGACCGTCTGCATGGCCATGTCTTAAACGGCCAACGGATCTACAGCCCAGTCGACCTAGAGCAGCTGGTCTCCACGCTGAAGATCAGCGATATCTTGCTGGCAATGCCCAGTATCAGTCGTCAAAGACGAAACCAGATCTTGAATCGAATTCGCAGCGCTCATGTTTCCGTCAGAACACTTCCCAGCGTTACCGATTTGGCGCAGGGGCGGGTGAGTGTCAATGACCTGCGTGAGCTAGACATTGATGATCTGTTGGGACGTGACCCGGTCGTGCCCAATCACA
>JACCDX011422005.1_pt1 | contig 29357 bp, 58 predicted proteins | sample 7449681 | NCBI WGS metagenome assembly JACCDX01 (sample SAMN15323450, study PRJNA562643) | freshwater metagenome | isolation source: river surface water | place: USA:Blue River Watershed | collected 2017-08-18
GATTTTTCTTTTGTTGCGAACAGTCTATCTGCTTCTTCAATTGCTTCTTTCAATAATATTACTAATGTTTCTTTTTCTAAATCACTCATTTCTCTTAATTTTATACTTGAAATATACGAAAGCTTATTTACTTATCTTCGTCCTCTTCTTTATTTTCAAGTTCAAATTGTTGCAACACTGCATTGATATGACTCATTGTTTCATAAACATCTATTTGTGCACTATCTACTTCAATTACGTTTCCATAGTTAATAGAAAACTCAACATCATCTTTATTAACTAAATCATCACAATTATACTCTAATACTCGTTCAATTTCATTTGATATTTCATTAATCAATTCTTCACTTAGTTTTGTTACTGTATTAACATCATCTAATCCGTTTATCAATGCTATTACTTTATCAATGTCAACTTGTGATGATAATGCTTTTGCTGCTTCTAATTGTGCTACTAATTCTACTTTTTTCATAATTTTTCTTTTTTTAATTTATTGTAATATACGATTTTTCTTTAATATCTCCTATGCCCTCATTACTAAATTTAAAGGTACATCAAATCCATCCGGATCAATAACAGGTACAAATTCATCTTCTTCTTCATCATAAACATATTCAATATCTAACCAATCTGTAACATCACAATCTTCAACATTCATGACTAGTTTTGCTTGTGTTCCACAATCTGAGAGTATAACACCATAACCACAACAATTTGAATATGTATAATAACCGTGAATTTTTTCTTTTAACATAACCTTTATTTCTTTAATTTATTGTAATATACGAAAGCCCTCTTAATAGAGGGCGTCCTTTTAAATTTTATCTTTAAACATTAATTTCAATTTATCTTCTATTCCTGAATTAGCTAATTCTTTTTCTTTTTCATCAATCAACTTTTCCAAATCAATACCTAAATCTTTAAGGCTTGCTGTGAATTGTTTAAATGAATTGTAACCTGAAGCAACATCAATTCCTAAAAATTTAATGTCTGCAATATCAATACCAATTTCTAAATCAACACATATTCCACCATCTTTACCTTCACTTATCCATGCTTGGTTGATTAATGTCAACTCAATTGCATCGTTGTTTCCTAATTTTACTTCTGTTTCGAAGCCTACCATTAATGTTTTGCTTGTAATTTTCATAACTTTTATTTTTTTTCTTTTTTTATTTATACATTCAATATACGAAAGCCTTTTTACTTACCTTCGTCCTCTACTTCTTTTTTAATTAATTTTAACATACCTTCCATCACCATACAATCTTGTTTTGCTTGATCTGAAGCATAATTCAATGTACACAAATCTAAACGTGAACGTTGAAATTCAATTATATCATCTTGTTTTCCATTGATTGGAAAGAAACTAATTCTACCACCATCACCACAATCATCTAATTCATAGTTTGGAAATACCTCGTTTACAAATGTTAAAAATCGTTTAATAGTTTCTTTTTGTTTTTGTGTTTTTGTCATAACTTTCTTTTTTATACACTTAATATACGAAAGCCCTTTTAATCAAGGGCTTCCTTCTTTAAACTTGAAACGTTTACAATATATCTATATCGTTCGTTTTGTATTGCACACGTTGTGTCTCCTGCTTTATACCACACTAACGTCCATATTCCGGGGTATTTGTAGCATGTTACTTTATCACCTACTTTCATAATAGATAACCTATGTCTCGCTTAGCAAAATCATCTGCTTCGAATTGCTTAACCATTTTTATTTCCTGTGCAATTTCTATTGCTAAGGTCCATTCTGGTAAGCTAAAATCAGATTCAATATCTAATTCTTTCATCAATGTATCAATACTACACCATTCTCTACGGTTTAATGTAGTAAGTTTTGAATCTTCACCATATAGTTGTTCACTTTTTTTTAGTTCAAGATATAACTTTGCATCTTTTTCTTGAATTTTTTTGATCATGTCTGCTTTTTTCATAACTTTTATTTCTTTTTAATTTATTGTAATATACGAAAAGGATATTAAAACCCCCATTCCTCAAGCATTTCTTTTAAAAATTCTACCCGATTATAACCATCTCTACATACTAACCAAATGCCATCTCTGTTTAAACAATACACATATTCTTCACCACTGTTAAAACCATTTTCAAACAAACCTTCAACATTTAAAAATCCTTTTGAATGTAAATCTTCACCACGATCACGAGCATATGCTACTGTATTTTCAGTTGATTCACCTAGTGATGAAATATCACCTAGTTCAATTAGTGATTTGAGTTTTTCTCTATCGTAGTGGTTGAATAATTTTGTACCTACACCGTCAACATAACCATCAAAATGACAATAAATTGATTGTACTGTTCCGTCTTGATTTTCAATTGCTATTCTACTTCTTGTACTCATAATTTTCTTTTTTATTTACTGAAATATACGAAAAATATTTTTAATTGCTTATTCCTTCAAATTTTTCTTGAAGAAAAAACGACATAATTGTATCATCATCATCCTCCAAACAAGAATCAATTAATGCTTTAAATACTTGTGATAATGTGTTAGAGAGTTCAATGTTTCTTACTCTTTCATCATGTTCTCTTTTAGAATAGCGAAACGATTCTACTTCACTTTCAATGTCATCCATATCATCTAATCCTCGAATATATTCAAGTGCATATTGTTCTGCTCTTTCAATCTCATAATTGAAATACTCTATTAATAGCTTTTTACCGTTTTCAAAATCAAATTTCATAACCTTTTTATTTTCTTCAAATATACGATCTTCTTTTTGAGAAGACACTTCCTTTGCTTTAATAAACATACAAGCGAAATATTCACCGTCTTGCTGTGAATCAGATAATTCATCTCGGATCCATTTTACTGAGACGTAATCTTCTCCTTCACGACTTTTTTCATAGCGTTGGAATATTGCTTTTGCTCCTTTTTGTGCAGCATAGATACTTCTATCTGGGTCAAATTCTAATATGTCTCCTTTTATAAATTTCATATTTTGTTTTTGTTGTGGGAAATCACCATCTGATAGTTGTGGATCGTCCCAAGGTGAATAACTTTTCATTTTCTTACTTTAAATATAACGTACCATCATCACCAATTGCAATTCCATTTTCATCAAGTTCATTTGAGATACGTTTTCGTTCTTTTAACAATTTATAGTATTTACTTTGTGATATTTGTTTTCCATTTGATACTGACATATTACCTGTTGATGTCATGAGCATGCCTTGTTCTGTTATCCAATATTTTCTTTTCATATTTTTCTCTTTTTATTACTTGAAATATACGAAAGCCCTTTTACTTAAGGGCTTCCTGTTTTGAAAATCGTTCAAGCAATTCCTCTGGGCTCATTTTATTAAGCTCAGCATCGTATTTATGATATAATTTTTCTTTATTATTGTGAGTATCTAATGCAAATTTAATATAACTACCTGATTTAAATTTAATTTCAACTACTTCAAATGAGCCGTCATATCTTGAATATTCACGTCCGCTTGTAACTGTGGCTAAAGGATACAATGTTTTGTATTTTTCAAGTGTAACATTCAATAATGCAGTTGCTTTGTTGTATTCTTCAAATCTACGTTTTTCCTTTTCATTGTGTTCCAATAATTTGGTTAACAATGTTTTTGGTCTAACATAACGGGATTGTTCTTGAATACTCCATGATTGTATTTTATCTTTTTGAACATCAAAGCTAAATACACCATCTTTTAATTCTTTAGTGGTTGAATCAAAACGCTTACCTAACAAATTAATTCCACCTTCACGAAACTTTGCTGTAACTTCAACATCAAATTGTGTTTGATTGTAACTATAACCTAATGTTACAGTACGTGTATCAATGAATGATTTGTAATCATTTTTGAAATGAACACCTTTGATAAATCCTGCTTCAATGAGCATTCTTTCAATTCGTTGATGTTCATTTTCCTGGAGTGTAATATTCTTGTTTTGATTTTCAATATACCTATCAACTTGTTGTTGTTGTTCAGGTGTTAACAAAATACCTGCAAATAGATCTAATTGAACTCCGATATTTGATTTTCTTTTTTCCATAACTTTTATTTCTTTTTTTATATATTCAATATACGAAAGATATTTTACTAAAAATATTCCTTCATTAAAGTTTACTTAATTCACTTATCATTTCAGCTACCTGTTCAGGTGTTTGACGTGGCATAACTTCACTTCCAGCTGCTACAACTATCCATTTTCTGTCTTGAAACAACATCCAATAACCTTCTTCGTTCCATGCTGCTACTTCAGCAGTTGTTTTACCACTGTCTGAATATGTATATGGTCCAAACATTACGCTAATAGTGTTTCCATTAGCAAATGTCATATGGAATCCGTTATGGTCCATTTCTTTATTTATTACTGTTCTAAATGCTGTCATCTTATTCTGATTTATATGATATTGTTCTATAGTTGTTTCTGTAATATTTGTCAGCGTAAGCTGTAGCACGCCTGTTATCATTTTTAGCCATTTCTTTAAAATCAGCTCCTCCCACAAACGCTTGTGTTATCTGTTCCTTTTCTATTACTTTGGCTTGTTCAAATACTTCTTTATGAGTTATATCAATGTTTTTTAACTGTTGCATCAACCACTCTACTGCTGTTTGTTTATTCATCTTCAAATTTTTCTGTTAATACTACTCGTTCATGTATGTATTCTATTTGTCCTGCACACATGTTGTACTTGGTGAATTCTGGGTTTGGTAATATTTCAAAGTAGCAACGTTCATCTTCTATGTACAATAGTTTTCCATAAAATGTTGGAAACAAATTGTTTCGCAATACACGTCCAATCATTTTTTTCAAGTTATGTCCTTGATCAAATCGGGGTGTTATTTTGTGTCTACCTAAATTCATTTTGTTTTATTCTTCAATTGAATCATCCCAACTATTTAATATAAAGTCAAGTCGAAGCCCAACAATTTTTGTTTTGGATTCGTCACACCATGCTTTAGCTTCTAATCCACCTGTACCATTGATAATTGCTACTTCATGGGGTTCGCTTTTAAATTCACCTAAACGAGATTTCATTGCACCACGAAGTAACCGTTCTGCTTCTTCTTTTAACATATCCTCTGTAACATATTCACCACGCCACTTCCAATCCAATAAATCCATAGCACGTTGGGTTTGTTCCCAATTAAAGTTCTCCATAATGTTTTGAATCATTTTCTCAACTGGGTCTACTTCAGTTGGTTGAGATGAGGGATTCATTTTATTAAGCAATGCTTGTAATTGCTCTAGTTCTTGTGGATTCAAATTTTGAATGTTCATTTCTTTCTTTTTTTTATAAATTCAATATACGAAAGTTCTTTTGCTAAAACAATTCCCTTTTTTAAAAAAACCTACCCCGCTTTAGCAGGGTAGGGTAAAAAGAAAACTGTTATGAAGCAGCGTAGTCAGGGCAGGATTCGAACCTGCATTTCCTAATTAAGCGTTAGGTACTTTACCATTTAAGTACACCTGACTATATTTTGCTTAGGCAGCTATGAACTCAGCTGCCATTGCAAATAATTTTTGATTAATTTCTAGGTCTTGTTTGAAATTCTTCACTTTACGTGCTTTACGAATTTTAGCACCTGACATATATGTGAAATCACCTGCTAATATTTTTTCTTGAATCACGTTGAATACTGACCATAGATCATTTCCTTTATCTTCATCACGTGTTGGTTCAAGTAATTCATCTAAATTGAAATTCATTGCTTCAACTTGATCTTCTTCGAATCGAGTTGTTAATGCTTTTTTAGCGAATGCTTTTGCTTGCTCTTCGTCTAATTGAATTTGTTTCATTTTGTTCATTGATTCAACTGTCAAAGGCAACTGTTCAACCATTGCACGGATTTGTTTTTGCAATTCCTCAAACGTGTAACCCATGTGACGCATTTTCACATTTTCAAATTCCTGTGTTGAAACAACTAAACCATTTTCACACACCATTCGAAACAAACCAGCTGTAAATGTAAATGCATTTTTACCATCGTTTGAATTGGTTAATAGGATTTGTGGAAATACTGTATCACCGTCAGCACCATTGATTACTACATCTGGGTTACGGAAGACAACTAAGTGTTTTTGGAATCCAATGCTATTTTTGGCTCGTGCCTTAACTTCTTTAGCATCAACAACACCCCAACCTAGTTGTTCCATGTCTTCGATCACTTTATGTGTTGGAATGTGTGTAAATTTTTCTGAGGTGCTTGGACCTGCTTTATCTGTGAATACTGATTTTGCTCTTTCTTTAATTTGGCTTGCATTCAAAAAACCATCATTGCTTAAATCTAACATAACTACTTTTTTTTAATTTAACTTTCTTTTCTTTTTTCTTACTTTTAATATACGAAAACTTTTTTAATTCTCCAAATTTTTATCAACTTTTCTTTTAAATATCTGTTTAAATGCTTCAACATAATGTTCTTGAGCGGGTAATAACATTAAAAATCCTACCATACCTAACCCAATTGTAAATAATGTTGCTTCTTCCTTTAAGAATGAAGAAATTAAAAGTGCTGCTATTCCTACTGTTACAATAGCACTAAATTCTACTAAAATGTTTTTTACTTTGTTCATGTTTTATTTATAAAATTTACTATCATCTATTTCATAGTCGAAATCGTCTTCTACTTTGTAGTAGTCATCTTTAATTTCATCAACTATATCTTCGTCTTCATCTCTATATTCAGGTAACAGTCCTGCATTTTCTACAATCCACCATACTCTATCTTTGTATAGATCAATTGAGACGCCGTTTATTTCTGTTACATTTTTTTCTGTTAACCTGGCTAGTTCAGCAATCAATTCACAGGTGATCAAATCAACTTCTTCAATTGACATTTCTTTTGCTTTGAATCGCTTTTTAAGGTCTAGGTACTTTACTTCTATTGGGTGTTTTTCTTTTTTTGCCATAACTTTTATTTATTTTTTTACTATTCTACTTTCTAACAAATTGATCAATGCTTGTACTTCACCAAATTCAGTGAATCGAATTGAAGGGTATGAATCAAAAAATTCTACATACCATTGTCCATCTTCACCTACCTCATCGTTTGAATTTGATATGAATTGAAATCCTTGAGCAACTGTATATGTGTAGTAATGAAATTCATCTTCTACCCAAACACCATTTTCATCATCTGAAAGTTCAATTCCACCATCTTCTTGTTTTTCAAAACCTAATAACTGCAATTCTTTTTCTGTCATTTTTTAATCATCTAAATTTAAACCACTTTCATTCATTAACTCTCTTATTTGCTCTCTCAATCTGTAACAAATATCCATTTCTTCACTTGAAGCTTCTGTATTGCTATCAAAGCTTTGTCCATATTTGTGTGTTGATCGTAGTTTTTGATCTAGGTCCCACACTAACATTTTCCATTTCCAACCATCAAGTGCAGTTCTAGCATCGTTTTGCTCTTCGATTGAATCAAATTCTAATATTATCTTACCCATTTTTATCTACTTTATCAAGTTCATCTCTAATTACAATTGCTGTTTCATATTCTTCCATTTCAATTGCATGTTCTAACATATCGTTAATCATTGCTCTGAAATCATTGTTGAATAATTTCACTAATGCATCTTGTAAATATAATTTATCTTCAATGCTCAATTTACTATCTCGAATAATCGGATGAAAATCTGCATTACTAGATGCTATTTGGCTCATAATTCTTCTTTCACTCATAACCTTTCTTTTTTTATTACTTGAAATATACGAAAGCCCTTTTACAAGGGCTATTCCTTTTTTAAGCAAACGTTTCAGCTAAAGCAAACAATCGTTTATTCAACAAAATGTCATCACTAGCGTTACTAACAGTTGATGTTAGGTTTTCTTGGATGCGATTGAACACTGTCCACAAATCGCTTCCTTCATCTTCGATTCGATTAACTGCAAGTAGATCATCAATGTTAATATTTGATACATCATCGTATCTCAACTTAGCTGCTTCGTAAGCTAGCAATCGCATATCTTTTACTGATAGGTTTGAATGTTTTAGTTTTTCAAATTCATTTAGTACTAAAGATGATTTGCGATTAACAGTGTTTAAATATTGATCTAAGTTTCTATAGTTAATTTCAGTATGTTTAATCTTTTGAGTTTCTGCAGCTTCATCAAATCGTACTGCTCCATTAGAGCATATTAAACGATACATGCCCATTTCTAAACTAATCGGTTTGCTTCCGTTACAACTGTTTGTAACTGTTAACGATAGCAATGCTTCATCTTTACCTTTATCGTTTTTTATAGCAAAATCAGGATGCTGTAACCGAACAAAATTATGTGCAATTTTACGACCTTTACCTCGTTGTTCAGCAACACTGTTTATTTGCCATCCTTCATCTTGTAGTTTTGAAACTACATCTAGTGTAGGAATATAAAACTCTTTTTGTTTAATTCGTTGTACGTTTAGAATGTTATTGTTATCTAACGTGTTAGCAAATGCAATTGCTTTGTTTAAGTCATTTCCGACTTGAATAAAATTTCTTTTTAACATATCTTTTAATTTTAAATAAATATACAAAAGGAGGATTGCTCCTCCTATTCCTTTTAATCAGCTTTTTCCATTTCGTAAGCATAATGTACGCCTCCGTTGTATATAGAAAAGTATACTTTAAAATCTTTATCACAATCACGGTTCTTTGTAAAGTGCAATGATCGCTCTAAACCATCTCTTGAACGCTCAACGTGGCAAAACGCATCAACCATATGCTTTAATCTATTACTACCTGCGAAATCACCCGCTTTGGTCATTTGTTGAATATTTACAAACGTAGTATAGTATTTGTTTTTGTTTCCACCTTTTTTATGTTGATCTTGCAAATTCAAAAACCAAAACTCCGCAGCGCTTTCAGTTGTACGGTACGCATCTTTATACATCTCTAATACTTCAGCAATTGAATCGATTGCTACTACATCATATCCTTGATTAAATACATGTTCAAGTGTTTCTTTTACTGTTTCAGCATAGTTTTTCAAAAACAATGTTTGAACACAAGCAAAACCTGGCATACGTTTGCAATATTTGTAGTGTGCAATTTCATCCATTTCACCACTAACAAACAATACTTTTAATCCTTGTTGAGTTAGTTTAGATAATACATCAAGTACAATTGTGGATTTACCTGAACCCGGTCCACCTGCTAACATCATGTTAGTACCTGGCATTATTCCGCCTTCAGTTGAAAATATAACATCTAGTTCAGTATTAGTTTTCATCGGTTTGAATAACGCTTCACTGAATTGCAAATCACTACCTCTCATCAGTTTTACTGAGTTAGGGTTAAATGTAACTTGAATTTGTTGTTTTGCGGGACGGCCGCGTTTTGCTGTGTTCATAGGTCTTTTTTCAATTTTCATAACTTTTCCTTTTTTTCTTTTTTTATTATACATTCAATATACGAATTTTCTTTTTAATCTCTTATTCCTTTACTAAGGATTTTACAAATTCTGGGTTATTATAAATAACCACCATTAAAATAATTGTAATTGCTGTTGCAATTAGTGTTATTGTTCTTGTTTGGGGGTTTTTAACGGCATTAATAAACTCAGATATTAAATACCAAAATACTGCTAAAAACACAAATACAATTAATATGCTAGCAATTGTGTCTAAAAAACTGTTTTTTTCCTTACTCATTTTCTTTTTTATTTACTTGGAATATACGAAAATTCTTTTATAAAAACTATTCCTTTATTGAATGCATTCTTTGTATCCGTTTATAATAGCTTTTTGAATACTTACAGCAGGATTTTCTTTTACTGCTTTTAAAGCATAAACTAACAGTTTAGCTTCTACTCCTTGTTTTTTAGCTTCATCTAGTGCTTGCTGTGCTGTTTTTAATTGAATGTGTAATTCTGTTTCTTCTTTACTCATATGTACTCTTTTTCTAACTTAAATGATGTTCCATGTTGGACCATTCTAAATTGTCCATCGTTTGTAAGTGGTTTTGCATCTTCTAGTTCATCACTAAAAGCAGGATAACCACCACGTAAACCACAAAATACCTGACAATATTCATTTAGTATGATATACTCAGGTAATTTAGGTTCTCTTGATTTCTTTGATTTTCTTCCCATATTTTTAATTTAATATACGAAAGAAAATTTAAAAAACCAAATCCTTAAAATCTTGCTAGTGGGTCTACTTTTTGAGCGCCTCCGTCAGTTTCACCTTTAGAGTTAAGCGTTTTCATTTCGGGAATTACTTCAACAGGCATTCCATTGATTTTAAATGTACCACCTTGTTTAAGTAGTTTTTTAAACAATGTCTGATGATTTTCATTCCATGATTCGCTTGCTGATATAACAGTTTGTTTGTCAACTACTTCACCATTAAATTTGATGATGATTCCTTTTCTAATTGCTTGGGGTGCTATTGCCATTTTCTATTTTATAAATTTTACTTTTTTAATGGTTTGATTTGGAACTTGAATGCGTTCACCTGAACATTTTATGATGTCTGTAGTTCCAAATTCATATTGGGTAATTTTTTTTGCTTTAACTTTAGCTTCATCTTCCATTATAATAGTGATTTTGCAAGTATTTCTATCCTGAAGTGTTATAATGGTTATAGCAAGGGCAAATGAGCATACTAAAATAGGTAACAAATAAAATTCTTTCATAACTTAAAATATATCATTCAAATGTTCTGGGCAAGCATTAGCTATGTGCTTCTTCCACCATGTTTTGAGTTTCTTCAATAATTTCTGCATCTTGTATAGTTTCTACAAATAAAAAATGTGTTTCGTTTCTTAACACGTGGTCAACACGAAAAAAATAATCTCTACAGTCTTTAACCATCTCTAAATTTACTATTCCTTCTTTATTGGTAAAATTGTGTAGTGGGATATCTCTACGGATGATATAAAGTTTATCGTTGTGTTTGTAGAAACTCATTTGATGTCGTATTGTTTTTTATATTTTTCAATAAATGATTCACCTACACCCATATCAACTATTTCATAGTTATTTGGAATAAGTGGATTACGTTTTTTTTCATCTAAAATATCATCAACACTAGATTCTGTGATCAGCATGTAGTGTTTTTTTCCTGTTGGTTTTTTGTACACCACTACTACAGGTAATTTCTTTTCTGATGGTCTACCTTTACTTTCGTGGTATATTTTCATAAACTGTATATGGTGTTAAAAACGATACAAGCGATGAATCTGAATTGTAGTAGTAGATGCTATCATCTGTTGATGTGAATCGGTCTGTAAGTGCAACTGCATCTACTGTATCGTTTTGGTAAATGATTTTCCCTTCAATACAATATTTGTAACCTGTATTGCTATAAGCATCACATCCAGATTTTGATGATTTACATCCTGTTAAATAGTATCCGATTGCTATCCCTGCTAATATATGAATAAAATACATCCATGCTGTTTTCCAATCTGTTTTCATAATTTGTCTAAATTTAATTTGTTCATGTTCTTTTATTAATTGTTCAAATTCATCTCTTTTGATTGATATACGAACCCCATCTACAGTAGCAAAAACATCTTCAGGAAGTTTTAATATATCTGTTAATTTAGAAGGATCTATTTCAATATGTTTTCTATAAACCGTTTCGCCTTCATATCTTACAAAAACTGTTTTTTTCATAACCATTTTATTTTATTTGTAATACTATCCCATTCAAAAGTGAAGGGTAAATTTGCGTATAAATATTGTTCATTTAAAACAGATGCATTGAAAAAATGAGTGTGCCCATTATAATAATGTCCATAACTACCATGAATGTGTCCAAACACATGTATTTTTGGTTTAATCTCATCTACTCGATAACGTAATGAATCACATCCTACTCGAATGGTATGACCTCCTGGTATGTCTAGGTAACCAAATGGAGGACCATGTGTGATTAAAATATCTGTATTATTAGGTATAGCATCCCATTTTGCTTTTAACTCTTCACTGCTGCGAATCAAATTAAATGCCCAATTGTAAAATTCCGGTTGCCAAGGTGAACCATAGATACGAACATTATCTTCCGGATAATCTCCATTTGGTCCATCAAAATACAATACCACTTCTTCATCTTGAAGATATTCAATTGTTTTGTAACCGGTTAATATACCTGCCATTTTTGTAGGGTCATTTTCCATTAAACGGTCATGATTACCTGCAATGAATATTTTTGTATCGTAGTTGTCTATACTATCAAACCAATTAAAAAATTCATAGGCCTCTTCTACAGAATAACCTGTACTCATAAAGTCACCGGCATGGATTAGAATATCTCCACCAGGCAAATCTAATTGTTGTTTGCTATTTCGAAACGATTTGCTAGTTACAATTTGATTATGTTTGGTATGTGTGTCTGAAATGAGTGAAACCTTTAACATAACTTTAAGCTAATAAAACTGCTAGTGTCATTATAAAAATAAACCACCCTGCAATAATCAATTCAATCTTTCTTTCTTTAATAAATTCCATAACTTCTTTAATTTTATTAAACATACGAAAGAATTTTTAGGTTTCCAAATTATTTTTGATAAATATTTTTAAGGAAAAAAAACGTAGGAGTATTGACGGGTTAATTACTATTTTCGGTTATCCGTTTAGGATTTGTCGTTTTGAACTTTTTAGTGTCCCAGACGATACGACTTTATCAATTCTGGAATCAATGTAACGCTTTGTTTCATCGATTTCACGATGGAGATCTTGCTCATGTTTAAGATGTTCTCTATCGATTGATTCGATTTGATTCATTATAGTTCTTTCAACTATTGTTACATCGCGACCTGTAGCTTCAAATTGCTTCCAAACTTCGCGATTTGTATTTTCGAGTTCTTGTCTTAAATCACTTTCAATTGCAGCACAAAGCTGTTGAAGTGATTCTGTTTTTCTTGTTAAAAAATTAATCTTAACTAAACCTACAACAATAACAGTTAACATAATTACTGCTACAATCGTAAGCATACCTAAAACAAATGGGGTTATTTCCATGATTTTAAAATTTATATGTCAAAGAACTCCTACGTTGCCCCCTAACACAATAATCCAAGCGTCCTTGGTATTTGTTAGGGGTTGTTACTGCTTATGCCTTGGGCTATTCACTGTAACCGAAATGACCTCAGCTGGTGCGCAAATCTAACGGGATGCGATCGAGGTACTGTTAAATGTAAAAACTTCTAAAACCCACCTTACGGCAAGGAAACTCCGTTCTATGTTTTTTGCACGTCTACCTTGACAGGGTATCTTTTATTTCTTCTTTTTCTTTTTACCAAATGCTATAATCCAGCTAAGCCAATCTTTAAACTGTTCTACTCGTTGTTTAGGTGTATTTTTACTCATCTATTCTATTTATTAATATTTGTTCTACTTCTTTAATGTGTTTGCAACGTCTGTCTTTTGCTCTCCAAAACCCCATACAATTGCAACTTAATTTACCCATGTTTTCTCTTACTGTATAGAAACCTTCTGAACTAGCTGAATCAAACTTCCATGTTCGTTTTTCTGGTTTGGGGTTTTCTATTTTTTCTTTCAACAGTTGCTCTTCTGTTAAGTATTCTACAATATCATCTAAGGTTGTTTTAGGATGACATTCAATTTGAGCAGGGTAAATGAATGTTTTTTCTCCAAATCGGAATATCATTTTAGGTAGGTAGCTGTGTTTTGGAACTTGGTATCGGAATGTTTTACAACCAGCAGTCACAATTCCATCTCGTTGTGGGTAAATTTTTACCTGTTCACCTGGTTCTAGGTGAATGATTTTGGTTTCGGTTCGACCATCTTCAAACTCTAAATATAATTCCTTTAACATAACTTTTTTCTTTGCTTAAAATATACGAAAAATTTTTTAAGAAGCCAAATTTTTAGTTGCCCATAGCAAATAATTCTTTTGCTTGATCAGCACCAATTGAGTTTACTATTTGGCGCAAAAATTCTCTTTTATCTTTAATGGATCCTTCTCTATATTTTCCTATCAAATCAACTACTTCTTTTTCTTTTTCTCTACCCAATTTTGTTTTGTAATCCATTACATCAAAAAAGCTCATGTAATAGTATCCACCAACAGGAGATGCACTTTGTAAAATTTCGTCTGTTGATCTAACTTTAGTATCTGCATATTGACCACCTGCTTTAGCTGGGTTCCATTCTGTAAATACTTCAATTGAACCGTCTGATGTAGGGCGATAAATTCCTCCTGCTTGTAGTTCTTTTTCTAAACCTGCTTTTCTCCAAATTTCTTTGTCTGGGAGAACAATGTCCAAATCACCAATTGAACCCTTTAAGCCAAATGCATCTCTTAATTCAGGGTAAAGGTATAGACGAGCTGAGCCTGCTATGAAATATACTTTATCGGATTTGCGAATACCAAATTTTTCAAATACAATCTTATTAGCTTCACCTAATAGTTTAGATAATCCTGGGTCAATTGCTTCGTCTAATTGAAGATCTTCTTCTAGTTCAGCCCAAAATTCTCTTAGGAATACCTCTTTTAAATATATTTCAGTTAATCTCATTTCCGTTTAATCTAGCTACTACTTCTTTGCTATAAATATTTTCTATTGTGAGACGTTTAAATGAAAAAAACATACTTAACGGGCTTGGACCTTTTAAAAATAAAAAGTTATATGCTGACCATTCTGCAGTTACATAGTAGTCATCTTCCAAGATTTCAAGTAAGCGTAGAGGATTTTCATCAACACTCATCCAATCATAAATATCGCATTCTCTACTAACTTGTTTGATAAACAAGTATACTTGTGCAACTCTAAGTAAAATTACTAAAATAAGCAAACTTAAGACGATCACCATAACCTTTATTTTTTCTTCAGCATACGAAAGTTTTCTTTGAAAACCAAATCTATTTTTTCTTTTCTTTTAAGAATTTGATAGCTTTCACTACCTCAGCACACGTTTCGTAATCTTCATTGTCCTGTAAAATAGATAGGTTTTGTTCTAAAGTGGATACAAAATCTTGCCTATCTACTGTTATGTCATAGATTGTCTGTTCTTGCTCTACTAGAATGGATAATGCATGTAAATGCCTTTTTCTACCATTTAGGTTTTTTAAAATGGTTTCTACTAATGCCTTTGAAATTCGCAAATCTCTGTTTGCAACCATTTTTTCAAATTCATCACTATCAAATACACTAATTTCGGTTGCCATATCAAAATAAATTTAAAAAGTCTGTATTAATATTTTTTGCTTTTAATTTACTAAGCTTTTCATCATTCTCCAACATTTTTGTAGCCAATTTTTCAAGATGTTTCTCCTTTTGTTTGTCGTAATCTTTGACTATTTTGTTATGTTTTTTCTTTTTCATCTTGCTTATAAATATTATTTTTTTCTAGAAACTAGAGAATATGGATCGTCTTCAACCTTACCATCCCATAAACCAAGTTCTTTCAAACGTTTTTGTTGATAATCATCTAATTGAAAATCTACCATTTCAGTCGTTTTATAAATTGTTTGATGACCTTCTAACGACTCCATATCACGTTCAGTAAATACGTTTCCTAAGCGCAGAAAATAACAGTTATAGCACGATAATTGACAGTTTCCGTCTCTATAATTGTGTTTGTTACTGTCTTTAAAAAACATAATAAGAGGTATTTTACCATCTGCTTCTCGCTTTTCATCAAACCCACACCAATAGCATTGTTCAATTAAATATCCACCTTCAACCAACTTAAATTTTAGTTTGTCTGGGGTAAATGAAGATGGGTCTTCTCTTCCATTGACAATATCCTCAATTGCAGGCATTTTTCTTCCAAATGGGGAATTGCTCATAAACTTTGGAATACCTTTACCACATTGGTTTTTATGTAGGTCAAACAAGGACATGCCTGTAGCTTCGTCCTTGTAAGCTTTCATAAATGGTTTGAGGTGCTGGTAAGAGCAATTTAAATAACGAGCAGCTGCTTTAACCGAGCGAGTATGTTTCATTGCTCGTAAGCAATCCTCTTTTGATATCGGTTTTGGGTGTGCCATATTATAAATCTTCTAAACCATCCATTAAAGTAGTATCCCAATCAGCCATATCATCTTCATCCGAGTTCATTTCTGATTTGTCTAGGGTTTCAAATGTAGGTTGTTGTTTGTTTAGTTTTTCAAATTGATCAAATTCTTCTGGATCCATAATGATCATGTCTGTCCATGTATGGTCTTTTTCTCCAAACATCATTGGTACTCCTCGTTTTGCTCCTGTTGTTGAACAATCAACACAAGTTTTTGTGTTGGGTAATGCTTTAACCCTTAGTGGGTTAATTTCTTGTTGGCATTTAATGCATATTCTACTTTCCATCATATCGTTTTAAAAATTTCCACAGCTGTTGAGCTGTTTTCAAAATGTGTTTTTCATTATTTTCATCCATTAGTGGATATACTCCCCCATCAGGAGTTAAACTATCAAATACCCACCATAAAATTATTTCAGTTTTTATTTCACCATAATGCTTTTGTAGTAACATTTTTATTGACTGGTAAAATGGGTTATCGTATTTGTCAGCGTGTATTCCTACATTACTAAGTACGGCACCGACAGCTTCAATTTGGCATAACTTTTCCATCAACTCTAAAAAGAATGCCTCTTCTTTTTTCTTTATAGATTTAAGATTTTCTTCTACTTTAGAATTAGCCCCAAATAAATCACTTAGATTTTTGAATTTTTCTTCGCTCATACTCTTTTATTTCAAAAACATTTAAAAAGTCTTCTTTAGACATTTGTTTAATATGGGACGCTATTAAAGTAGCATCTTCCAAGTTGATTGCTTCAAGTTTACCTTGTGGTTCTTGAGTTGAATCTGATTTATTATAATACATGTATAGTTTCATGCTATATGTTTTTTGATATCCATTCTTTAAATGTTATCGTTTGAATCTCTCCAAACTCTTTTTTAAATTTGTCACAATATAAAGAATACCTTCTATCATGCCCTAATCTATCTTCTACATATTTAAAATTTACTTCTTTTCCTAAAAGATCACCAATCATTTTTAATATTTCAATATTTTGATATCTTTCCATAGTCCCGATATTGTAAATTTCTTTTACTTTATCGGATATAAGTAGTTTGTAAATGGCAGCCGCATTATCATCAGCGTGTATCCATTCTCTAACTTGCTGGCCATCTCCATAAACAGGCACTTCTAATCCGTTTTTGATTGAATGGATAATCTTTGGAACAAATTTTTCTTTGTGTTGATTTTCTCCATAATTGTTACATGTACGAGTAATCAAATATGGAAAATCATATGTCCTACCTGCTGATATTACTAGTAAATCTGAGGCTGTTTTTGTGGCTGAATAGTATGAGCTTGGGTTGTATGGGTAGGTTTCATTAGCTGAATAGTTTATTGCAAAGTGGTCATCCATATCACCATAAACTTCATCTGTTGAAATGTGTAAAAATTTTTTTAAGTTAGGGTTTTTACGAGCTACTTCTACCATGTTGTAAGTACCTTCAACGTTTGATCTAACAAACGGCAAACCATTTTTGATTGAATTGTCAACATGAGATTCAGCAGCAAAATGAACTATATAGTCATATTTACCTAAATCTTCAGCTGTTACATCACAAACATCTTTTTCAATGATTGGGGTTGGTTGTTTTATATTATCTCTATTTGCTGCATAAGTTAATTTATCTACTATCAATACTTTATGGTCAGTATTTTCATTTAAATAATTTACAAAATGCGAACCTATAAATCCTAATCCTCCTGTTACTACTATTTTACTCATATTTTTTAATTATTTGATATTGCTCGTCCAATTTGTTTTTCCCAATCTCTATCTGTGCGCACCATTTCATTCTTTTTAATAGTTGCATCTAACATAGTTGAATCAATGTTTAATTCTTTCATTATATATTGTAAAGCTGAAATGTCTTTTGGGAAGCAATGACCTCCAAATCCAAAATCTCCATCCGGGCCTGGGACTGACCAGTGTGAATTTCCTAAACGGTCGTCATGTCTAGCATATTCAATTACTTTATCATAATCAATATTTAATCCTTCACATAATTTATAAATTTCATTTGCATATGAAACTTTCATGGATAAAAATGTATTTGTAACATATTTAATAGTTTCAGCAATCATTGATGATGTTTTAATAATAGGCACTTTTGGAAACGCCTTAGCAAATATTTGTTTTACTCTAGATGAATATGGTCTATCTGCTCCAACTATGATTCTATTTTGATTTTTATAATCCTCAATAGCATTTGCTTCAGTCAAAAATTCAGGATTAAAGGCTATATGAATGTTAGAAAATTCTTGATTTAATTTTTCTGTTGTACCAGGAGGGATTGTGGATTTAAGGATTACAATAAAATCTTTTTTATTTAAAATAGTTGTAATTTTATTTATTTGGTGTAAACAATCTTTCACAATTGATAAATCACATTCTCCACTTTTACGCATTGGAGTAGGTAAACATAAAAATGTTTCGTTTACATTTTCTACTAACGTGTATAAAGATAATTCATTACAATTTCCATTAACATCAAATGTTCTTACATCATAGTAGTTTTTCATTCCTTCTTTAACAGCGGTGCCTACAAAACCCTGCCCTATAATTCCTATCTTTTCCATTTAAAGTATAAATTTTTGGTTTGTTTCTGGTTGATGGTGGATATAACTACCCCATTTGTATTTTGCATATTCATGTCCTTTTTGTTCTGCTTGTTGTCTTTTTTCTCCGTTTGTTGAAACGGAAGCAAAATGATAAAAGTGACAGTTCCAAGTTCGAATCATTTTTAAACCAGATATAGAACATTTTAAGAAAAAATCCCAATCTGCTACCATTCCAAGTTCATAATTTTCATCCCACCCACCTAAACGAATGTAATCATATTTGTTCATGAATATAGGTAGAGTTGAACCACTTTCTTCTTTTTTATCACCTGAAGCGTAGTGGTAATCATAGAGCCAAAATTTTTCTAGATCAAATGTTTTTGGGTCTGTGCCTAAATTTTCAATATGGAATTGGGGGAATATTGAAGGATATGGTTCAATTTGGTTTGGGGAAATTACTGCCCCATCTTCCCATTCTTCCTCTAACGTAGTATCCCAAAAACGAGGAAATACATTGTCATCGTTTACAATTAATATTTTATCGTGTTGAGCGTTGTATACTCCTAAATTTGTTCCCCTACACAACCCAACATTTTCTTCCATGTTAAGAACATCAATATGCACAACCCATTTTTCAAGTACTTCTTTATTGATGTCGTAAAAACCATCTACAACAACGATTATTTGATTTTGGTTTTGTTGTCCTTCAATTGCAGAACGCAAACATAAATCTAAAGCATCTGGGGATTTATATGTTGGTATAATTACTGATATCATATTTGGCTCCAATTTATGGTAGGTGAAAACATATTTCCTTCTACATGAGTTGAGTATCCAGGGATACAAGATATTAAATTAGATCCAATACTCCAAAGATGAGTAAACTTATCGTGATCTTTTACCCATTTTGCTACTAAATCACAATATTGAACATGAATGTCAAAATGTTGTTTTAATATTTTAAATTTACAAGCATATGTGTTTGTAGTAGAAGGAGTTGTTCTCCAATGAACTGAAGGGGTAGCTATGATTTTTGATTGGAGGTTTTCATACATTGGTAAGTAGTATTTATCTGGGTGGTCATATAGTGTGTAATAATCTGCTCCAATATATTCAAATCCTTCAAGTAAAACATCTATCCATCCTGGTTTATGTAGATAATCATCTTCTAGAAAATAAATAATATCATCATCATGTATATTTTGTTCTTTAACGTGATTTAAAAGATTTAAAAATGATTGAGCACCACTTCCACCTTTTTGGGATATTTTGTTTACATCTTTATTATTTAAAAAATGATCCTTTAATTCACCATTTCCTGAGTCATGGAATGCTGTATAGGATACTCTTTCATCTAAAGTTGATATTAAATGATTGAAGATTTTTTCTCTGTCAAACCATTCAGGTCTTAATTTATTTTGAGAAAGTTCAGAAAAATTACAATGGAGTTGAAATATATGGATTTTCATAAATTATTTTTTATTTTTAGCGAATGAAATAAATTCATCTATATTACTTGAAGTTAATAATGGAACCGCTTGTTTTACTTCTTCATCACTCCAATCCCACCATCTAATTCTTAAAAGTTCTTTTATTTGTTCTTCTGTAAATCTATATTTTATTATTTTTGCAGGGTTACCACCTACAACAGCATATGGAGGGATATCTTTTGTTACAAAACATTCAGTTGCTAATACAGCACCATCTCCAATTTTAACTCCTTGTTTAATTTTCACATTTGATGCTATCCAAACATCATTCCCTATTATGATAGGACTTGCAGGGGGCAAATCACCTGCTTTTCCTTTGATTCCATTGATTTCATATAAAGGAACATCCATCCCCCAAATTTCTTGAAAAGGATATGTAGTAACCCAATCAATCATGTGAGTACCTTTTACTATAAATTGTAGATTATCTGCTATAGAACAGTATTTTCCTATTCTGCTTCCACGAGCAATTTCTTGAACCCCCATAATTTTAGGTTCAGGACCATAAGTGTGTTTTCCTCTAAATATCATATTTGGTTTCGTTTGGTAAGTATCTCCTTCTGTAGGGTGAAAACAAGTTAAAGAAGTAATTCGATAAGTTTTTAAATTATTTTGTTTAACATATTCTCCTATTCTAGCCCACATATCAGCATCTGCAGCATGTTCTTTTCCTGTTTCTTCAAACATATCCCTATATTTTAAAGGGATAAGTTTATGGTTTATACAAGCAGAAGAATGAATTAACCCTCCAGGTTTTATTTCTGTTAGTTGAATTTCATTTGTCAATTCAACTGCTGGGAGGTATGAGTTAAAATAGGTAGAACAAGTATGGATAACTGAAGCATCTTGGGTGGCTTCAATAGCATAATTAATAATTTCTAAGTGTTGGGGGTGATAATAATCGTCGTGGTCTAAATGGCAAATATATTCTAGACCTAATTTTAACCCAAGATCAACCCCATAATTACGAGCATTTACTCCACCTGAGCTCCAAAGTTCTTTGCTTCCTAGAGGGTATTTTTCTCTTTCTTTAGCATATGGTAAATTTTCAAAAATTAATTTATCTCCTAAATTAAAACTATGACATATTGCTTCAAATTCACTGTTGTCTTCATATTTGTCTCCTATAACAATTACAGTATAATCTTGATGTGTTTGATTTTTTATACTGTCAATAGCTCTTTTAAGTAATGTGGGGGTTGAGCCGTCTAATTTCTGGTATGTTGTTATTAAAATTCCTAGTTTCATATGATTTTATTTAAAATTTTCTTAATGTCTTGTGGTATTTCGGTTATAGGATGATTAGGGTGGTTAGGATCATTAAAATGTTTAATATACCATTCTTTTTCAAAAACTTTAAGGTATGTACTAGAAGGATATATTTCTCTAGTATCTTCCCATAACTTAACATATGTTTCTAAACAAATCCTTCCTAGGTGGATTAAATATAATCCTTCAACATAGTTGTTAAATGTATTATGATTATGTTTCCCTGGATGCCAGTCAATTGGGGTGTTTACTATTAATGGTTTATTATACCATTCTGATTTAATCATATAGTTTCGTTGAAGGTTTATGTTTTGTGAAAAATTAAATTTTAGGTCTGTAGGGTATTTTTCTACAATTTCAATTCCTGTTGTTACTAAACAAGGATTATAATCACTCCTTACAAGATTATCTAAGTCATCATGAACAATAAATTCATCTACATCACAATAAATAACAACATCATGAGTTTGTAAAAATTGTTTTTGATATGTGTTAAAAATTCCTGCAGGGGGAATCCATTCATTCTTAGTTATTGAATCAAAAAAATGATCTATATTTATTACTTCAATATCAGACTTTACATCTAATTTACCTAAATGAGCATTTTTGTGCAAAATACATAAATCAGCTTTAATGTTATTTGTATAATAATTAATCCATAGTGGTAAAAATGGACTAGTTTGTCTATCAATATATGTAAAAATTTTTATAGTTTTCATAAGTTATTTTATTTTAGCAGGAGTACCAACATATACCCCAGTTTTGTTAATATCTTTAACAACACATGAGTTCATTCCAATAATAGATGAACTATGAACACTTAATTTTTCTTTAATTGATGAATTTGTTCCCATATAAACACAATCATGTATTGTTACATTACCTGATACTATGGCTCCTGGCATAGCGCTGAAATAATCTCCTATTGTTGTGTCGTGTCCTATATGATTTGCTCTGTTTAATAGGGAATGTTTACCTAATTTAATATTTGTGGTTAAAATACTATAAGCACCAATAAAACTACCTTCTCCTATATTAACATCATTCCCTATTAAAGCTGTAGGGTGAATAAAAGTAAAATATTCAGTAGATTGTGGTAATTTTGATACAATATCATATCTATTTCTTGAATCCCCAACAGCAATCATTACAATAAATTTATCAGGGTTAAATTTAGATAATGGTAAAGTATCACTATTAACATATTGATCATCTACAAAACAAGGTAATTTGCAACCCATTTGCATCATTACTTCTCTAGCATGTCCTCCGGCTCCTATTAAAGCTTTTACCTTATTCATGTTTATACAATCTAAATTCTAGTGATACTCGAGTGGTATTTGGTTCTTCATTAATAGCTAAACCATGAATTAAATGGGGAGAAAATATTAATACTTGACCATATTCAATAGGGTATCTATATAAATTAACTTTTTCACCCCAATTTTTAATTGCTCTTACTCTATATTTATTTTTTCCAATACAACTTCCTACATTAGTTCTTAATATAAGCTCTTCAGGTAATCTATGAGTTTTTGGAGATATAGGAAGCATTGATTTTTGAGTAACACCACATATAGGAACCCAAAAATTTATAAATTTAGGTATATAACGTTCTTCATCATAATGTTCATATATATCTTTATGTGGAGGATTATAATCATTAGAATATGGTCTATTTATTCTTAAAATTATATGAGCTTTCCAACCACTATTAGGATCAATATCGGTTAATGGAAAATTTAATATGTTTTCAAACCTAGGAATTACCTCATCTATAGGAAAATTAAAATCTTTAGAAAATAAATCTCTAGTTTTTGAAACAATTTTATAATGGTCATTATTATTAGTTATGATATTATGATAATCTTCTAGCTTAAAATTAGAAATTTGGATATTTAAGGTATTTTCAATTAAATTTTTTATACATTGAGTAACACCTTGTTTTATTTTATTAAATTCATTATTACTTAAAAAAGATTGTATAGTATATCCTTGACTATACCAATTTTGAAAATAAGTAACATCACTTTCTTCATTTGATAAAATAATATTTGAACCTGTTATATATTCTTGAGTATCATCTAACTCTATTACATAACTGGTGGTATCTATATAGTAGATATGATTTTTCATTTTGAATAGATTTTAAATTTAGACAGGTCTGGGTATGGGAGTTCTAAATCTTCATTGTGTTTAGGGGTACCATCTATGTTGTAGAATTGATTCATTAAAAGTAAACCACGAGCAGCTAACTCAGGCATCATATAGAAATTCCAACCTAACATATCAAAATAATCATCATGGTAAGAACATTCACGTCTTCCTGAGTAGCGAGCACGTTTAAACCAAAGATAGGCATCATGGCTATCTGTTAAAATAGCTCCACCTTTACTTAATTTAAAGTGTTTGTATGGTCCGGTGAATGAAATACACATATGAGTTTCTGGTTTGTACATATCAGCTGTAAAGCACAAGGCAGAATCCCATACATTGCTTCCTTCTAATTGATAAGCACCTTTTAATGTTTTACCTTTAACTTTTTTAAAATTTACTTTTAACCCAGCATGTATAATTTCACATGGAACAGATGGATATGTTCTAGAAGGGATAGTAATTTCATCTGAGGTGAGACTTTTATTTACGTAGTGTTCGTAATAAAGAGCTAAAAATAAACCATTTGATTGGTTATCTACAGTTACAACATAAGGTGCTCCTGTATATTCGGCTAAACGTTTTTCAAATTCGTTTGTTATATCATAAACATTTTTCATATTTCTATTATTGGTTGGTCGCTATGTTGAAAATGACAAATTCCTTCTATCATCATATTTTTATGACTTGAATCTTGTATATTATACTCTTTTACTATTTGAAGTAATATACGATATCTATCTTCAGGAATCAAGTGATATTTTAAAAGATTATTTCTTTTTACACATTGCTTTAAAAACAATTCACAAGACCACCCTTCAATATATTCCCAAATTTTCCCATTATAGTCAGGTATGGTTTGAATTTGTTGGTATGTTTTATCAAGATATGGCTTATCGTTTAAATAGTCTACTTTAAAAACATTTATAAAATAAAAATTAGTTTGAGGAAAAAAATCTGTTTTAATTATTTGATCAAAATTAAAATTATACTGAATTATTCCTCCATATCCTACTCCATTTAAATAGTAAAAATCAGCTTCTTTAATTTCTTTATTTAAAATAAATTCTTGTAAGATAACATCATTTGCTGATTTGCAGAGCCATTCAATATTATTTTCTTTACAATAGTCAAATATCAAATCATCTAAATCTGCTGTTCCAAAATTATGCCCTCTATTAATAGGAGAATCTAACAAGACACATTCAGGAAAATATTTTTTCCATAGCTGTGAATTTGCTTCAACTAATCCTAGATCAGAATAATTTGTAGCAACAATTATTTGTTTATATTCTTTTAAAACCGGTAAATTGTAAAGAATGTATTGTTCTAATAGCTCTAAATCATCTTGTGATGAAATATAGCCTATTGTACCATAAACTGATTGGTTAATAAGTTGTTTTAAATTCATCCCAAGTGATTAGGTTTAGTAACTCTTTTCTATTTTTATCAAAATAATCCCAATCAGTAATCCTATTTTCTAATGTATAACCGTTTCCGGAATTTTTTATAAAGCCTACTCCAAAATCAGTATCAATTACATAACATGGAAATGATGGGTTATTTGATTTAAAGTCAACAAATGCCTTCCAAACATCACCATTCCAAGCTATTGTTTGTCTTGGGATTAATTGTGCTTCATAACTTACAGGATTGCAATCGTGTAATAAAATAAAACCACCCTCAACTACATGATTTAAAGCATTTTTAATATCTTTTTCAACTTGATCAGCATAGTGCAAACCATCTATAAAAATGATATCATATTTAATATCTTCATGTCCTTTAATTAAACCAAAGAATTCATCTGAAGTCATAGGGTAATTTACTTCTGGTGGAGTATATCCTTCTGCTCCTGGGTCAACTCCATCTTTGTGTAGGGCTTTAATTTCTCTGATGTTTTCTCCTTTAAATACTCCTATTTCAAGATAATTTACTAGTTTATATTTTTCTATTAAATAGTTAATGATATTAAAACGTTTAATTTCACTAGTCAAATTACGTTGAACTTCAGGTTCTTGCAAGTTGTTGGCGTAACTCATAAAGTATCGTAATAATTGTTTTGTTTTTCTTGTCGTTCAATTGTTTTTGGATGATATAAAGCAAAATACTCTACGTCAGGCATTGCTGTATATTGTTTAAAGCCATCTAAACGTTCGTGTACTTTATTTACCCATTGGATCTCCGGTTTATTTCGCCAAATACGCCATTGGTAATCAGGCCAGTTAACCCAACCAGCATCGTTTACTCTCCAACCCCATTTTGCAATGTGTTTGGGAGTTAAACCTTCTACTGTGTTTACTCGAGGAACTAGAAAAACATCAACTTCGTTGTTTTCTTCTAGCACCTCAGGTAAAACAGCAATCAGATTTTCGTTTGGAATTTCATCTGCATCAATTTGGAAAATATAATCGCCATTGCAAAAACCGGTTAATTTGTTTTTCCAGTCTGCGAAATGGCGATCAAATTTTCCTTTGTGCCATGAAAACTCTCCATTTACGGAGTGGGTACGGAGAAAACTCTCCACTTCGGGGTCACCATTTGCTTCATCAAATAAAATCACTATGTTGTCTTGTACGCGTTTGTGACGAAGCAAAAAGTTCACTAAACGTTGAATTTCTATAAATTCATTACAGACTGTGATTGCATAACTAATTTTCATATATCTTATTCAGGTAATATTCCAATATAAGAAAGGGCTTCAATATAATCACGTTCTTCAAACATTCTCATGTTTTTCATATCCATCTTATATTTCATAAATTCTCCTGATTTACCTGGGATTGGGTGTTTTTCTCTATCTTCTTCAGGGATTTCAATTGCTTTGACAGCAGCCCATCCCCAACTTGAAGCGTTTGCACCATTTGCAAATATCATACCTTGATCAGGATTGTTGATGGTGTTTGGAAGCCAAATTAAACCTGTTTCAGGATCAGTCCAAGCTAAATCCTTGTACAATTCAGGTAACGTTTCCATTTGTTGCTTATAAAACTCATGGTCTTCGGTCATAAACGAGTTTGTCCAAAATCCACAAGATAAACTCATGTAATTATATATTTCAGGGGCAACCTGTACTTTATAGCACAAGTTACCTCCTGATTTAGGGCAGTCAATTATTTCTTCGTGTTGCATTATGCTTCTACTTTTTTAAGTTTTGGTAATTCAATTTTTTTCAATTTAGGAAGCTGTAGTTGAACTTGTTTTGGAAACTCAGGTATTTTACTTTCAAATAATTTACCTAATTTTTCTTTCATCACATCAAATGAAAACTTGGTACGTGATTGGAAACCTTGTCGTTTAGCATTTTCAGCATACTTTTTATAATTTTCAAATACATCTCTTAAATAGCTTCCTACATGACCTGTGTCTACACTAAACCATTCTGCATCTTGCATCAACATATTATTTGCTGCTGAAGGGTGTACTTTGGTCATTGTGCCTGGTAAAAGTGTTGTAAATTCAGGGTTTAAATAGTCAATATGTCCGCTCCAATTTGTTGTAATGATTGGTTTGTTTACAAGTGAAAATTCAAGTAACGGACGACCAAAACCTTCTCCTTTAGTTAAGTTAACCATTGCTTTAACTTTAGGATGGTTATAGATTTCATTCATTTCAACATCAGTAAATTCACCATGCAACAAATAAATGTTTGGTAGGTTAGTTGATTTTACTGTTGCTTTAATTGCTTGAATGCGTTTGATTAATTCATCTCTATCCATATAAGAAGATCCTACAGTAGATGTTTTCAAAATCAAAGCAGGTTTTTTAGCTTTATTTTTAAACGTTTCGTAAAATGCTTTTACTAACAATCCTACATTTTTTCTATCTTCACCCAAAGCACCTTGCATCCAATGTCCTACAAACAAATAAGCAAAATCTTCTTTTACATTAGATAAATCAAATGTTGATTTTACTACTTTATATTTTTCAACATCAACACCTTCAAAAATTACTTCGCTATCACCTTTCCATTCAATAATTCCTATTGGTTGGTTGGTTTGTTGGTCTCGTTTTTCAAATCTGCTTTCTTTAAGTACTTTAATGGTATGTTCAGAAGAACCTAAAATCAAGTTCATACGACCACAACCTTCAACCCATTCAGCTGGTGCTACTGTTGTTTCAATTCCAGCTGTACATCCAATATTATATTTTCCTACTGGTTGGAATTCATTTGGAACGGTAATCTGCATCCAAATTTCAGGTTGGGTTGGTAATTGAGGGGTTTGAAGTAAATGTTTTGCTAAAAATTCCCACTCTGGATTGTTTTTAATAAATCCAAATGGGGTGTTTCCCCATCGTTGAGGTAAGACTTTTACATCATACTTATCTAGTTCAATAATCGCTTTGACGATATCGCGAGAACGTGCTCCATATCCTGAATATGTGTCGATGGGGCAGCTTATTACAAATGTTGGTTTACTCATAACTTTTAATATACAAATTCGTGATCAATTGTGTCTTCTTTAACTTCATTAACGTTGATTAGCTCATATCTTTCTCGCGGAGTCCACGTGTCAAATAATTTATCTATCGCGTGAATTGCTCTAACTCCCATATGCTCTGCTGTAAGACCAGCTTCGTTTACAGCCCAATGTCTTCCTATTTTACCAAGGTCTTTTCTCATTGTTCTATCCATTGCATATACTTCGGATATACGTGCAGCTGCATCTTCAGCATTGCATCTATCATCCCAAATATAAGGTGTTTTAGGTGAACCTTGAATTGAGCGGTTTGTTGGATAAACCGGAAACGCCCATGAACCATGATTTTTGTAACGGCCAGTGTGGTTTGAAGGAATTTTAGGTGATGGTGTAAACCAATTTCCATATTCATCTTCAAAACGCATTTGATCTTGCATTCCACCTGTTACGTTTGCTATAATCACAGTTCCTGCTAAAATTGCTTCTGTTAACGACAATCCCCAACCTTCGTTTGATGTCAATAAAATTTGAGCATCTGCTAAATTATAAAGTTGGTTTAGTTGTTGGTTGTTTAGCTTATTTGTTGAAAAATAAATTGCTTTAGGATATTTTGGAAACAACACTTTTCTAACTGCTTCTAAATCTGTTCCATGATCGCTTATAATTTCGGTATGCATTACCATAGCACATTTTTCTGCTTTTTCTTTTGGTAATGTATCTAAAAACAACCTAAAAGCTAACATTGTATCTGGAATTTGCTTGCGTCTAATGTTTCTTGAATTAAAAAACACTACAAAATCCTTTTCTTCGTTTCCAAAAATTTGCTTTTTAAACGCTTCAAGTTCTTTTAATTCATTTTCCTTTTCAATCGGATAATATATTTCATGGTTCAATCCATGAGGAACATACTCAATTACCTTGTTTTTAGCTTTTTCACCTAAAACAAGCTCGTTAATCAATTTTGTTTGTTTTGAAATTGCTAATAATGCATCACATGACTCATAAAATGCTTTGTTATACAACGGTGCCGGATAATCATCCCAGATGTTCAAATAGATGATTGGCATTTCTTTTCTAATCTCGTTTTCGATTTGAAATAACCATTCAAAATATCTTGGATCGGTGATTAACATGATTGCATCTGGTTTTTCAATTGCAATTAATTGGCGAATCAAATCTGGGTTTCCATAGCCATCAACCGGGTACAAGAAAACAGAAGCATCTGTTAAACCTGTGTTTGTGTTGGTATCTACGGAAATGTCAAATCGTTTTCCTTTTTCGGGATGATTTATTGCTCCCGCGATGTTAACCCAATTAAAATGTTGGGCTGTGTTTAAAACTAATTCACGTGCCACTGTTGCTACACCGGAGTGTACTCGAATGTCATCACAAATTAGCATGATTTTTTTCCGCTCATTCTGCGGTAGATACTTAAAACTTGAATTCATATAACTATATTTGTTTTGGTTTAATGTACAAATTTA
>JACCDX010828563.1_pt1 | contig 29340 bp, 13 predicted proteins | sample 7449681 | NCBI WGS metagenome assembly JACCDX01 (sample SAMN15323450, study PRJNA562643) | freshwater metagenome | isolation source: river surface water | place: USA:Blue River Watershed | collected 2017-08-18
TCTATAAATTTGTTAGGCATTCTTGATGGGTTAGTATATACTGACTTAAAAAATTTACTTTGGTATTCATCTAAACAATTACCAACAGTTATACTAAGTTCGTGTTGAAGCGTTTCACCAAGTCCTAAAATTTCATAAGGCAGCATTTTTTCTGTTATTTTACTTTCATGTTCATCCCAAAAGTTATTGAGCCATTTAAAATCTCTCACATTTAAATAGTCCCAATCAGTGCAGTTGGTCATGTAGCACCCTTGTCGAGCTCCGTAAATTGCCCATAAGCCATTAGGCACGTCAGCACCAATATGCATCCATATTAGTAATCTATGAAAATTTTTCCAGTGTACCTGTTTAGTAAAATTTTCTGGATCTGCTTTACTGCCTTCAAGTAGCCCCATTTTTACACCTTCTCGGAATCCTGCTCTCCATGCTTGTTGGGGAGTGGCATTGTTATGTACAATACTCATACATGAATCCATTTGTATGTAATTGATGTCCCAACAAAAATCTACCTGTGTTTTTGCATTGCCAGCTTCTGCATTTTCGTGAGTTTTCATGTCTAATACTAATTGAGTTGGCCAACATTTAATACCGCCATTGCCGTATACTAATCCGTTAACTATATTTTTGGCTCCCCAACTTATTACACTCTTGCTTAAATCAACTGCGTCATTAAATTTTATTTCTTGTTCTAAGAATTCAGGAAGTATAGTATTGTCACCGTCAACTACAATTACACGATCTGTTTCAGCTAATCTAGCACAGGCTTTATGTGCGGCGTCGCTACCATGTACACCATGTACACGTTTAGCCCACGGTGCTTTTGTTAACAAATCTGCGTAATTTTTTTCTGCATTAGGCTCATCGTAGCTTAGGTACACAATGTCGCAATCAAGCACTTTAACAACTTTACTCATTTATAAACAACCCATAAGAATTAAAATATTTTGTTGTCACTAAGCTAAATTTTTCATTAACGTTGATGTTTAATACGATATCGTTTAATAAATCATGCCCTGTTACAACAATTTTAGATATCAAATAATGTGGATTCCTATATTTTGTAATATAAAAAGTTACAGGATTATCTAAATTATTTTGATATAACACAGCTTTGCCTGTGTCATTAATTAAAAATTTCAAACTATTATTAGTTTTATCTAATATGACTACAATATCTTTAGAACTTGTGTCACTAACTTCTGGTATCACATGAACTAATACATTTGATACTGTTGTCGTTTCATCAACTATAGTATTGTGATTAAAAAACTTAAAGTAATCTATTTTGAATCTATTAAAATCTTTTTTACCATTAAAAAAATCAGTTAATTTTTCTTCAGGCACTTCGAGATATGTTTTTGTTTGATCCTTAACATTAGATATAGCAGTTATATTGCCTAACTCATCATGATACACATACATATTTGGATGTATATATGACACTGCTTTTGCTTGTGCTAGTTCTTCATCAGTTAACTTATCCATTTGCAAGTATATCCAAAATATCGTTTGTTAAAAAATCATCTTCAGTGTAATGGAATACACCTGTTTGATTAAAATTACCAATGTTCAACTTTTTGTCTTCTGTAATATAATGTCCAACCACATCTTTCCATTTGGCATAAGACTTTGACCAGCCTTGTATAGCGGGTTTCATATGAGTAAAACTCATTATATTATTTGTTACATGTTCTATACCTAAAAATTTTATAGCTAGAGCTGAATTAACATCCATGCTACAAAATTTTTGAGGAAAGTTAGGTAAAAATTCTTTATAAAATTGTTGATAATTATTTGTTATAATTTCTAACCACTTGTAAAATTCAAATGCTGTTTGTGTTTTTTTAAAATAATGCACACCCATATACACATTAGGCAAATTATTTGTAGTAAAAGTTTTTCGATAATAATCGTTTTCAATTACTGTGCCTTTATAAGTGTATACTTTTCCCGTTAATGCTAGATCATAATTTGATAAAGAATTCCACCAATAATCGTTCGAGTTAAGCAACAACATATCCGTATCATAAACTAAATTTTCTTTGAATGGTGTTGCGTGAATTATTTTCCAACGATTTTCAATTTTCCATTGTTTATCTTTAGCAGTATCATCCCACGGGATTCCCACAATGTAATCGAAAGCATGTTTGTATTCTTCAGGTACATGATCGTTAGTAATAATGCAGGTTTGATTAACCCTATTATGCTTCTTAATAGTTACTGCCAACGCATAGGCTTGAGTAACGTAGTCCGTTGTAGAATTTTGTGCTAGAAACACATGACCTTTAGACATTATTCAATACTCTCAATAAACTTCTTTTATTCATGACGTGTACATCAAGATTATCTGTCTTAATGGCCGTATAGTCATTATTTTTATTTTGTTTTTGAACTAAAAATAACATCTTGTTATCTTTAACTTCTAGCAAAATATCCCTGTCTAATGTATAGTGTAATTTATTAGCAATTGGTGTGGCAAAGTCGCCGTCAACAAACCCGTTCATCATATGTATTGCTATACTAAATGCAATATCATTTCTAAATTTGGTGCTTGACAACCTATAAACTCTTGCATAGTAAAGCCAATTATCTCTAATGTGTTCAATTAAAACAAACAGATTCTTGTTTATTTCTGTTTTCCTAAAAAAGAAAACAGTTGCCCAATAAAAAGGGATACTAAATTCACTCACATACGTAAATTCTGATGTGTTGCGCCAGTAAGATAAATCGTTGTGCGTCCTATAAATTAAAAAGTCGTTGGGTTGATCCCAACAATAGTTTAAAAAAGATGAATTAATGATATAATCTGAGTCTATGACCAATGTTTCATTGTAAGGACTTAGACTAAAACAATCTGTTCTATTAGAATTTTTCCAACTAAGTTTTTTGAAATTCTCTGATCCGTCATAAAAATGTTTTGTCTGAGCAGTATTATCGGTTGAATCAATAATTTTGTCAAACAAAGCTACATCATTTGGAAATTTGTCGTAAAGCCAGACACGACTGTCAGTTACTAGACTTACAGGTTTCTGTAAATGTGTTTTTACTTTTTTAGCCGCGTGAATAGCTAACTCAACGTAATCAATTTCACTGTTGTTAAAAGCAAAAATTAATACGCCCTGTGTCATAAGCTAGTTAGACTCTCAACAGAACGTTTTGATTTTAGTTCTTGATATTTTGTATGGTATAAATTAGTTGCAGATGCATATTTGTCCAGCAACAAGTTAAGAAAATCACCAGTATTATCTATATCAACTGGTAGGTTGTTGAGATCAATTAAAACAGCAGTATCAAGTCCTAAATCAACTAGCGTTTTAACAAAGTTAATTAACTCTCGGTCAGCCTTAAATGTTGCACCATTGTGAAAATATAAAACATTTTGTTCATATTCATCTAACAATATCTTTTTTTGGCTAGCCAAACTAGTCATATAATTGGCTATTTCAAATGCTTTTTTTACCTGTTCGTCCATAGGCTCTCCTGAGCAATAATTATACTATCTTATAATTATCGCGTCAAGAGCTTATGTTAATTAGATTCCGGATTGGGTAAATGATGGGGCTGTAACTTCAACGTTAGAGCCTGTTGGACGGAAGATTTTAACAGTACTTGTCAATACTGCTCCAGATCCTGTATTAACATCTTCGTCTTGACCTGGACCAGGAGACCCTGTACCGTCTGCTCCAGGACCTGGAGGAGTAGATGGGTTATATGGTCTTTGATCGCCACTATCAACATCGTCAAATTCAATTGTGAAATACAATATTGTTGCAGTATTATCGTTGGCGTTCTTTCTTACTTTGATTCTGTATTCGTTTTCATTATAAACACCAGCTGCCGCAGGTTTTACAAATACAGTTTGGTCACTAGTAGTCAGTTGATACCACCCTGTTGATGTCGCAACAGTATTTGCACCCGAACCACTATATGTTGTACCTGAAGATCCAAATGTGATAGTTGCCATATCACTTAGTAAAGTAGTCCAAGATGAGTTTTTATCAGTAGCATCACCGCCACTTCTGCTGGCACTAAATCTAAATTGTCCGCCAGCATTAAAATAATAACGTGCTTGATTGCTATCAGCGAAGGTTATTGTCACAGTATGTGTAATTTTACCGTTCCAAGATGAAGTTCTTTCAGCTGGGGTAAAAAGATTTGTTTCAGTACCTTGATTACTAGCAATTACTAATCGATTAGTGTTGCAAGTATTTGCATAGTTTTTATACTCGTTTGCAAACTCATTATTAATTGTTAAAGATGTAGTTGGAACTGTCAAATTTGCACTTTCATCAACACCAGTTTGATGCTGACGAATCTTTAAAAGATCAGTACGTAATGCATTCCATTGTGCAACTGTAACTTTAGTGCTAGTTGGAGGACCAGCAACTTGTGAACTCCCAACTGCTTGACCGTAACCAGAGTCAGCGAGACCTGCACCTAATAGGAATTGGGTCGCACTTTGAATGTTGTTATAGTCTGCGGCGTAAATTGTATCGCCGTCATTTTTTGGGAATATACCTGGTGATCCTGCCATAATGTCTCTCTTTTCTAGTTCTGTCTATTTATATTACAGTATTACAGCTTCAATTAATTTTACCCCAGTGTCATCACTAGATTCTAGAGCAACACCAAACACATCACTAGAATGCGGAACTCCAGCAACTGCTGTTCCATTACTTGAAGCTACTAAACGTTGGCCTTTTCTTACTGCGCCAACTACCTTAACTGGTACACGGCCTTTTAGCGCAACTGCTTGACCCTCTGCATCTTTATTCATTAAATATGCTGGATTAGCACTGATAACACCAATAGCTCTATCACCAATCTTACAAGCAGTTACTTCTTTATCTCCGCCAACTGCCACAACTGTACCTACTTCATATTCTGCATCAGTTGCATATTTTTCAGCCAAGTCAGCGTAGTATGCTTCAGTTGCAACACCAGTAAAGGTATTTGCTGTTAAATTACCGCTTGCATCTCTAGCCGCAATAGTATTATTACCTGCACTGGTAGATGCGGTTCTATAAGAGCCGCCAACATTCAAACTGTCAGCTTGTGTAGCAGTGCCATTAAAACTAGTTGCATATATTGTAGCATATTTGAAAGAAGTTGAACCAATATTGGACAAATTATTTGTACCAGGAAGAATATCAGCTGCCACTAATTTCAACGGAGTCTTAGTTCCGCTTGATGTAGTTTGAAAAACTATGGTATCGCTTAGTACGTTTTTAACTGTTGGTGTAGTTCCATCAATAAAAACTTCTAAATCATTATCATTACCAACAGTATATCCGACATCAGCAAAGCGTTGTGCAACTGTTGGGTATGCTTGGACATCATTTCTTACAAAATTACTGGCTGAAACGCCGCCTAATCTTTCAGAATCACTTGCAGTTCCCCAAAATCTAAAATCAGTGCTAGTTTTGCCTCTAATTTCTGAACCAGCAGTTACGTTAGGGGTATTGACTAAGGTCAAGCCTTTCTTAATTACGCTAAAACCTGTTATAGCATTAGTAGTATTATCTAATGTAAACTCATCAGGTGAAATAATGTAGACCACTGTACCGTCTACGATGGCTTCAATAATTGCGTGTGTTACTGCTGTATTGTCAACTACACTACGACTTCTTAATTGGGTAGTATCAGCATCAGCAACTGCTTGCGGACCAACTAGTGCAAATGCAGAACCAGTCCATGCATATAATTGGTTAGTCGCTGTATTGAACCAAAAATCACCAGTAGTAAGCCCTGTTGGAGCTGTTGCCCCAACTTCTGCTCCACCAGTAGTACGGAACTTAGTTCCGTCATAAAATTTTAATTTTTTAGTACCACTATCATACCAAATTTGTCCCGAAGTCTTCTTTGGCGGCTCCGTAGAACTTGCAAAATTTTCTAGTAAATGTACAAAATTCTCATTCTGTACTTCACCGTAACCAGCATAATTTTTGCCGATTAGTTTGACGTCAAAGGTATTGTCAACTGTACCGTCTTCTACGACAGCTGCCAGTGTACCATTGAATTTATTAATATTGTAAGGCATTCCCTAACCCCTTTTGTATATTTATGTTAAACTTGAACATAATCGTAGACCCAACCTCTGTTAGAACCCGTGTAAACCAGTGTAAACGCCGCACCCTCAGTCCCTACTACTAGATCCGACGTTGCATTGTTAATTTTGTTACCATTACGTTTAATTGTTAAATTATTTGTATCAAATCCAGTTTGACTAGCATCAACAAATCGAACGTAATCACCTACTGATGGACTTGCTGGCAATACAACACTATATGGTCCTAATGTTGTATCTGCCATAATTCTGTCCCCTGCACTCAATACATGAGCTAGAACTGCTGTTCCATTTCCTGTTCCTGGCCCGGTTGCCGTAAATAATGTGCCTACGGAATTTGAACTTGAGCCAATCGCTAAAAAGTTAGTCGATCCAGATGTTAGAATCACATAAGAATTACCTGGAACAAATGCCCCTGCTGTAAAACTTGAATAAATTTTGGTTTGCCAAGCAGGTAAAACATTACCTGAAACTGTTAAATTACCTGAAACTTTTGCTGTACCAGTAACATCTAATGTTGCTGTTGGGGTCGTTGTAAAAATTCCAACTCTTGAATTTACTGCATCAATTGAAACAGCATCTGTGGTAATTCCACCCGATCCTTTTACTCGAATTTTTACTGCTTGCCCAGCGTTGTTACTAACAAATTGCACTAACGAATCAGTTACTCGTATTTCATAATTTTCGCCAGTGCCTAAAATTAACGGTGTAGCATTTTGAATCTTTAAACCAGCGGCCATAGTAGTGTTGCCGCCGCTTGCTTCAGTACTAACAAATGCTGAGGTCGTTTTTAGTGTACCTAACGGACTTACTAAAGCATCAGCTTTTGTTGCAGTTCCATGATATTTTGCATCAGCTAGTGTTGAACTGTTAAATCCTTTGTAAATTATTCCAGTGATACCGTCAATAGCAACTGCGGGAGTAAATGCTTCTTTACTCCAAATACCAATCAACTGTTGTCCTACCCACAATTTAACGATAACTTTTAAATTTCCTGAGTTATCTAATACACTAACTACTTCAGGTCCTGATAACCCTTGCTCATTAGTATACAACGGACCAGCTAATAGCAAGTCAGTGCCATCATAAAAATATAATTGATTTGTTAAATTGTTAATCCAAAGATCACCTTGGATTAAACTTGCAGGGGTTGTTCCGGATACAATTGGTCCGCCGCTAGTTCTAAAACCTGCGCCGTCATAGACTTTTAATCTTCCTTCACTAGTGTCATACCACACTTGTCCAGTTATTGGATAATTAGGTGCTGATGAATTTGCAAAATTTTCTAACAAGTGTACAAAGTTTTCATTAAAAACTTCACCGTAGTTAGAAACGTTTTTGCCTAATAGTGTTAAGTCAGTACTAATTTGATTAATAGTGCCATCAATTATTTCTGTTAAAATTGATCCGTCAGTTTTGTTTATAGTATAAGCCATTAAGCAATCCTACCTGTAAATATGATATAATTAATGGTCAAGTAAGGGTTTTGAATTTCAACTGGCACATTTAATGTGCTTGATGCTAGGTCATCTGTAAATATTCCGCCGCTATCAACCATTAATTGTCCTTGACCTGTAGCTACAAGACCGTTTGAACTTTCTGCATTGCCGTCTGGTGGAGAACCAGTTCTTGGAGCAAACGCATAGAACTGACTTCCCGCATCACCTTTTAGATCGTGTACGTGTTCTGGTAAGTTGTTACGTGTTAGACTTACTTCACTAGCGCCACCAACACCGCCAATGCTATCGGCAGCAACATCAGTGACTCTATCTGCACTTGTTCCTCCCATACTGTCCATGCCTAACGGGAATCTGCCGCGCAAATCTGGTATTGCAAATGTTCCAGATCCAACCAACAAACTTAAAGGTTTGTAGTTATACCCAATGGTTGAAAACAAATCTGGATAACTTGAAATCGCAACTTCACTGCCATCGCATAACAAATATCCTGTTGGCACTATTGTGCCAGCAAATGGTAATATAGTACCTGTTGGAATGGTAGCAACGTTAGATAAAAACGTTTCTTTAGATAATCTTCTTAGTGCTCCTGAACGATTTATTAAGAACTCGTCAGTAATAAAAGAATCAGTTGCTGGAGTTTTGTTAGCAATAAAACTACTGCTAATTATACCAGTTAATACAACTGATCCTGTTGCAGTAGACCCGTTAAAACTAACTGCTGAGCTAACTACGTCACTGGCTTGTAAAATGTTGCCAGAACCATCTAATCTATCACCTAGACTAAAACTTGTACTAGCTACTAAGCCTGTTGCCGTACCGCTAATATTTCCTGTTAAAAATCCACTAAAGTTGCCAGTAAAATTACTTGCTACTACGTCGTCAGCATAAATTGTTTTCCAACGATTTGTATTAGTTCCAAGATCGTATGTGCTGTCAGTTTTTGGATTAACATTTTCTAAACTACTTGTTGATGTAACATTAAGGCCGCCACCAGCACGTATTAATTTTGCTACACTTAAGCCGCCTGCTGTTTGAATACTACCAGTGCTTAAATTTGAGGATTCTTCAGCACCTGTAACAAGAACTTTACCGCTACTTCTTATATTGCCTGTCACGTCTAATGCTTCACTTGGATTTGTTTTGTTAATACCAACTGTAGCTGTACTATCAATTCTTATAATTGGTTCTGATGATGTGCCTTTAACTTTAAAGTCAATACTTGAACCTGAAATTTTATTAGATATAACTGCGGCATTGCCTTCAATAGCAATATTTAGAGCAAGATCGCCACCAATACTTAAACCTGTATTATTTCTTATGCTAAAAGCATGATTGGTTGTGCTTGCTTGATCGCTTCTTAAAAAGTTTGCGGCTGCTATTGTGGCGGTTCCAACAATAAGAGCATTGGCTTTTTCTGCTGTTCCCCATAATTTATTTCCAGTAGCACTAGAATTAAAATTTGTTGCGCTAATGTTTATACCTTGATTAACTGCTGGGAATCCAGGTAATGCTGATTTTGGTGTAAAATCAATGGCGCTAATTATTGCTACACGTTGGTCTCCGACAAATAAAGTTAGAACTGCTCTAACTTGTTCTGTGACGTCTGTTATAAGTTCAACTTCAGCACCTGTTTTTTGACCGGTGCTATATTGTGGCCCAACTAGAATCCAACCTGAACCATTATACAAATATAATTGTTGGTTATCAGTGTCGACCCATAAATCACCAATAACACTAGTTAAAGGTGCTGTAGTAGATTTTCTAACACTGCCAGCGGCTACCCAGTTGGTTCCGTTATAAACTTTTAATTGATTATTAATACCAGTAGTTGTATCAAACCATAGTTGACCAGTTATTGGGCTTGAAGGTGAAGAACTTTTTGCAAAATTTTCTAATAAATGTAAAAAATTCTCAGCAATATATTGACTGTAACCTGCATAGTTTTTACCAACAAAGGTAACACTTTTTTCAGAATTTAATGTTTGGTCTTCAACTGTAATTGGAGTCTTAGTTGTATCGGTAAATCGTACTTGATAACTCATATTATGCTCCTGCCATGCCAGTTAAACTTTGGATTCTAACTGTATAATCAATTTGAATTAAACGATTTAAACTCTTTTGTACAGGATGGAAAATGACGTGAGTTAGTAATTTACTATTACCTGTAGAACTGTAACTCTTTAAGCCTAGTTCATCAAAAACAAAGTCGCCATCATTGTCTGTTGCGTTATCAAATGCAGGTTGTCCTGGGCCGTCGCCGTAGTCTAGTAGACATGTAACAAATACATCAGTGTAATTAACACCAGTTACGTGTCTTGTTTCAATATAGTTTCTTGTAGGATCAACATTACTAACACTTCTGTCATCAACAACTTTTTTGTATCTTTCATTGTAAAGACTGGCATTTGTTCCAGTGCTGTTGGGTGTTAGGTATGTAATGATTCCTGTAGGATCAACTGAGGTTCCGCCGTTTCCAAAAGCCATTTCATATATAAATCCTTGACCAGAATTAGCTATGCTTTCAGCAAGTGCTATACTAATATTTTCATAATGAATAGCATTTCGCTTGTCTACATAAATTTCTTTGGTCTCTGGACTCCATATTTTGATATGTCCCTCAATGTGTAATCCTGATAAATCTTTAGTTTGCATAGTGATCTCGCATTATTTTTTTATTTATCTGCTTATATTATCTGCTAGTTTAATCATCTTAGGCCTTTCTTGAGGTTAAAGTTAACCCTGAACCCGCTTTGATAAAGTTAACAATCTTGTTATCTGAATCAATTAGCGAAGTTCCAAGATCGTTCCAAACTCTACCAGTCTTCTTGGCCACAATGACCTTAGTTCCAGCTTTGATATCTGATGTTAATCGGATACCTGATGTTGTTCCATCAACTGAAAACTCAGCTTCAAATACCTCATCTCCTTCTGGGCTTTCATAATGTTTTTCAACGTTATGTAACTCATAAGGATGTTTTCTTAATCGTTGATTTCCTGAGAAGAATTGCCATTTTGGCGTTGTGCTGTTCTTGTCATCAAAGAAATCTGTTCCGCTTATATGTGTTGCTAGACATCTGTAAGTGTAGCTTCCATAAATTACAACTTCATTGATGCTATAACTGTGATTTGGATTCCAAGATCCAACTATGTTATATCCACCAATGAACACATCGACTTCATCGCATTGTCCAAATTGCGACGGGATTGAAGTTCTTCTCCATGACGTATACGGAGTGCTTCCATCATTAATTGTTCCTGTTGTTGGTTGCGGTGTGAACGGTAAAGGAATTATGTTAGTACTACCATCATGAACATATGATTCCATTAAGATATCATCATTATAAGGAATTGTTTCCGATGCACCAATGTCAATAACATATAAACCAATTACATGAGCTTGCGGAGTACCAGTTCCCAGTGTCCCCCTTCTCAACTGACTCAATACATTACCAGTTTTATCAAAATATTCAATCCTTTCACCGTCAATATAGACTACTCCTGGGATATTTCTACTTCTGTTTGGCTCAGTCAATACGTCGGCATCCTCAACATAAATTTCTTTGTCATAGTACCTTAATTCTTTAGCCAGTACTGTAGTTTTATCTTTATTAATTCTCTTATAGTGATCCCTATTAAGAATGTCTTTAAATTGCATGAAACTGTAAGATCCTTGACCAACATTTGAACTAAATGTCATAACAACTACTTCATCATTGGCCACTAGACTATTTGCTAATTTAATAGAAGTTTTGCTTGGATTAAGTTTATAATCAATGCTAGGTGCTAGTAAACTATTATTCTTAATAACCCACACATAATCTTCACTTGTTACTTCTCTTCCTAAATCTAAAGTGCCGCCTTTAATTTGATTATACACAAAGTATTCAACAGAATTTTGCAATAAAGATACTGTCGGTGTAATTGCAAATTCTGATCTTTGAATATCTAAAATATCGTGTTTGTATAAAGACATAATCTCAAACACAGTACCTGCTGTTGGTGTGTTAACAAATTCTATCAAGTTTGTAGTTGAATCATTAGTTATAAAATAATCCGCAGTTGTAGTGTCAGACACAATTAGTGTTCCGCCATCAACATATACTAATGGATTTATTGTAACTACGCCCGTTGTCATGTTTATGGTATAATCTACCATTGATGCTAATTCTCCATCAGCAACGTATACTTTAAAATCACTTGGATCAAATATAGTTCTTTGGAATTTATGTGCTGGAATTATGTATTCATAATTATTTCCAGTCATAGTGTAATATGTATTATTTGGTCCAGACAATATAGTATTGCCCTGTCTTACAATTACATTTGCTTCATATGGGTACGAATCTCCAATAATGTTGTTTAACGCATATATTTCAGTACTGCCATCAGCGGTAACGGTTTCTTTAGTTGCTAAACTATATGTTCTAGTAGTTCCTGATGAAATCAAATAATTAATAATACTATTTGCACTTGGTGGTGCGCCAAACCTAATACCAATTTTATCTGGATCATCATACGTGCTGTCAGTTCTAAACAAGATATAATTTTCTACAACACCAGAAACAACTACTAAACTTGATGCTGAAGCTGTCCAAGGAGCTTTGGTTATGAACTCGTATGTGCTTCCGTCACCCACAAAGTAATCTAAGTCTAATATGTCTTCGCCACTGTGAATACCAAATGTCATTACAGTAACGACTGATTTATCTGCTGGAGGCGCAGTTAAAGTAACTGTTTGAGAATCATAATCTATTGAGTAATTTTCAACTATGTTTGCGCCAACTTTAACAATTATAGCAGACTGGGTATTTGGATACTGGCCCATACTAAATGTGTCAGTAACACCATCACCAATAAAGTTGTTGCAAATGATTTGAGCAGACCCATTAGTTGGTCTGCTAAACACTTTGATTGCTACTGCATCAGTAATTTGACCAGGCACAACTTCTTCTGGAGCAGGGCTTGATGTTGGTGTTACAAATCCGTCACCATCAACAATGATATCTTCGGCCGCTAAACCAGTTGCTGACGTATAAGCAAGATTTCCACCGCTAAGTGCAGTATCGTAATCAAGAGCAGATGGTGCGCTTGAACCATCACTTGTACTCTTACGGAATATAATTTGATCACCTGTATTAATATCTAATGAAGGTGTACTAGTTAAGTTTGGTAATTCAATAATACTACTTGTACCATTACCAACAAATGTTTTCATTATAGCATTTTCTGGAGCAACTGTTCTTCCATTAGGTTGCACTGTACTGCCATCATAAACATCATAATACAAATCGTCAATTCTTACACCATTAACATAGACGTTAATTTGTTGGCCTACTGTAGGTGTATAAGGTAACTGGTATGTATATGTGCTATCGCCAACAGTTACGATATAATCATCAAACGTTGGATCAAACCCGTCCCAAACATCACTAAACCATGGAATAACGTCCCAGCCTGCACTTGATTTAAAATCTAGTCCAACAATGTTGACTCCGCCATAGTCAACTCCAGTCATTAATTGGGTAAGGTCTTTACCTAACTGTCCTGACTGTGGATCATAATAGAAATTAATTCTATCAGCGGCGTTTAGGTGATTGAAATCTTTAACATAACGAATTTCAATATTTGGTTGCCCATTAGTCGGTGCTAATGGGGCAGATTTAAATGTTAATAATCCTGAATAAGATGTATAACCTTTAGTAGTTGATGTCCTTGTTGTTACGGTATATGTGTCACGAAGTGCTTCTTGGCCATCAACAAATACAATTATATTTCCAGTTTTTAAATCTGGACTCCATTTTAGTGGCCATTGTAATCTTGAGGCAGTGCCTGTGAACTGCTCAGTTACGCCTAATTCTGTAATAAAGTAATTACGAGTAGTTCTATCAAACTTTATTTTAATTAAATTACTTCTTACTAGATCATTTTTAATAATAGCCGATGCTCTAGCAGGTGTTCCGCCAGTTGCAAGGCCTCCTGAAATCTCTACAATTGGAGCTGACAGATATCCAGAACCACTCGTAAGTACTTCAATTTTTGTAACTCTACCGTTAGATACAAATGCCCTAGCTGTAGCCTTTGTGGTCGCATTGCCAACAATGGTTACTGTAGGTCTACCAATGTAACCAGATCCTCCATCAACAATGACTATTTCTGCAACTTTAAATCCAGCATTGTCATACCAATGCTTCCATGGGTATTGATTTATTTCTGAATCAACATATTCAATAGTGCCATTTTTTACTTGAACATTGAGTGGTTCAGTATTTGTTCCCCTACCAACTGCTGGTAAATCAAAGTCCGTAATCATAGTACTAGTAGAATCTAAACTGTTGTATGCACTTACATACTCTCTAATTTTAGTTCTATAAGGTTTAACTTCACTAATATAGTTTTCAAAATCAACTAAATTGTCATTATTGTATGTGACTTTTTGTTTTAATGCGCCAACATTGTGCATAGCTTTGACAAAGCTGGTCTTAAATGCCCAATCGATAAAGGTTTGTTCGCTTAACGCAAATTTTAAACTTGCAAAAAACAATTCTAAATATTTAGGTCTTAGATCATCAATAAAGATTTTGTTTTTAATTGCATTAAGGATTATCTTTAATTCTGTAGCACCTGAATTATCAAAAGTATCAGCATCATATAATGGACCATCGTATCCAGAATTTGTATTAGCATACTGATAAAATTTATTTGATATTTCTATAGTACCATTCTGTCTTGCAATTACTCTGTAGCTTTGTGTGTAATCAATAGAATTAACGTTAGCGTATTTTTCTAATAACATCCATCCTGCTGAGCCAACATTTTTAACTTTAACAATTTGACCTATTTCAGATTCTAAAGTGAATAACTGATAGGTTCCATCAACAACGTAATCAACTGTAGTAAATTGATTGTAACCAGTAGCGTACCAGTCTAAATAATTCCAAAAATTAGTTACATTGTAAGATTGTGTTTTTGTTCTCTTCCAAATTTGTTTAGGAATGTCAAATTCATAAACTGACCAGCGACCAAGTGCATCACTATCGCTTCTAACAAGAGCAGACAACCCTCTTACTGATAGGGTAGTAGATGAACTGTATCCTTTACCTTTGTTAATAATTTCAACATCAGTAATTTTTCCGCCTGCGGCTGTGTCAATTTTAGTTTTAATAACTGCGCCAGTACCGTTACCCACAATCGTAACATACGGAGCATATGAATAACCTGAACCTGGATTATCAATAGTGACATCAGTTATGGCCCCATCAACAATCACAGGTGTTAACGATGCAACTACTGCGGCACCTGTGTTAATAACACGTAATTCCCCGTCAGTATCTACAACCGTATCATAAAGTCCAGATATTGTTGACGGTTCTTTTTCATATGATTGAAAATCAGTTAAGTCTGCGCTGTCAACAATCAGTGTTTTCTTTAATTCAGAATTTACACGTTCAATGCATTGCTTTACTGCTTCAAGTCTATTGACAAACATACTTTGTCTTGGTCTGAATTGAACACCAAATTTTTGTTTTGGTGGCAAATCCATATCAGGAACTGATCTGTTGTTATCATCGACACCAACTAAACTGTCAATCCACTTTCTTTCAATTTGGCCTGGGATAATTGTATTTGGGTGTTCGCTAATAATTTTCCAATCTGTATGGATGTTTAGGTCATCTTGATCTACTAACCAGTACTGTACAGCCAATACAACATCAGAATTTAGTAATAACGAATCAATGTTTACCAAACTAAAACTATTTGGGCTTGTAAATTCTATAAACTTATGACCTTCACTTTTTGGATCTGCTATCAAATCTGCAACATCTTTTGCACTTAATCGTCTGTCAATTACATTAGGTACAACTGTTTTATTCTTGACCCAGAAATAATATGTGTTCTTAAATGATTTGCTGGTTGAATCATAACGTCGTTTAATACTATAAGCATTATCGCCGTATAGGCTAGTACCACTGATACCGCTAGTTAAGCCATCTTCAGTATCTGCTAGTTGGTCCCATTCAGATGGCAGGTATTTTGTTTCTACCCATTCATAAATGTCAATACTTGCGGTTGAATACAGTGTATTCCATGTAGAATTTTTATAAACAACATCGCCAGTATAGCTATCTAAAAACTTAGCTCTACTTAGGTCCCACCATAACATACCAACTTGTGCATCAGTCCATGACATACCGTCATCAACGTTCACAGCGTCTGAGCCTACTGAATATGTTGCTGGATCATAATAAGTTTTAAACTTAATTTCTTGTTCTGCAACTCCTGCAATTTTACCTTGCACTGGATCAATAACATCCAAGTAAGTGATTAATTCATTTGATTTTTTATTATATAAGAAAACTTTTTTAATTTTCTTTAAATCAATTTTAACTTCTTCTTCTTGTAACTGTGTCCAACTAAATTTTCCTTCTGGTTTAACATAGGTATAAACTGAACCTGAACGGCGTGTATTATTCAATGCAGACGGCGCACTAGTAACGATTGTATTAGTACCTGCACTTGCTGAAAAACCGTACTGATCTTCTTTATCATTGTTAAGAGTTAGTGACTCAGCAAACAAGAATTTTTCATTATAAATGTCGTAAATGTCAAATCTACCAACATCTCTGTTGTATGTTGCAATTCTTGTAGCGTCATTGTCAAATGTTGTTGATTGTTCAGTTTTAATAGATGCTTCATCATTAACATACTTGTCACCATCAACTGTACTGTCTGGATATAATCTTTCAGAGTACACATCAAAAGTAGTATTAGTAATACTATCACCCAGCATACTGTAAATTACTAGCGTTCTTCCACTGTTAATAAATTGCAATTTAGAACCAAAACCTTCAGCAACTTCTGGGTTTCTATTTTTTATTTCTTGGAACAATGACCAATTATTTGTTAATTTGTATACTCTAACAATACCCTGATCAGCCCGTGTACCATCATATGTGGCACTACCAACAGCAATCATATTGCCGTCAGAATTAACAGTAACACTCTCACCAAATCTTTCTGATTCTGTTGATCCAGAAGTTAATGTGTAATCCAACTCATATAATGAGCTTGTATTGTTATAAACAAACACTTTGCCAAGTGTGCTATTAGCCCTTGGTGCGGAAACTACAAGAGTTGTACCATCTGGTGTTAGATCAATGTCGTACCCAAAAGCATCGCCTAATGTTGTATTAGTTTCTACAAATGATTCGTTATACCATGTTGAATATAAGGTGTACATCCAAACACGACCTTGACTGCCATTAAAGCCTGGCTGTGTAACTACCATTCTGTAATTTGATCCGGTGTAGGCTAATTTTATTTTTGATCCAAACTTGTGTGTTGCGGCTGGGCTTGGACTTGATAATATCGATTCGTAGATATAGTTTCCGTTCAAGTCCCTAGTGTACATTACTACTTTGCCTTCGCCACTATTAGAATCTGGACAACCAACTGCTAACCATACACCGTCTGGGCTAAACGATAGTGTTTCACCAAAACCAGTAATGGTTGATAGTGCTGTTGGCACTGTTATTGTTTGGGTCTTTGTCCATCCACTAGTGCTACCAGATTTTTGATATAGTGTAACTTCTTCATCGTCAGAAGACACAGCCAAATAATCGCCAGTATAATTAGTTGCCACTGCTCGACCAAATCTAATTGCTCCTTGAGCTAGGGTATTTGTTAATGTTTTTCTTTCAAATACAGGAGTGTTTTTCCATACTGCATTTTTTCCATTACCATTGTTGTCAGTCCACAATAGTTCTTCTAATTTTAAAGACTTAGGTAATTGAATATCGCTATCTATACTAGCAACTCTTTGTGGAGTTAACTTGTAAAACAATACCTGTGTACTGTCTTGGAAGGGCGGTTGCCAAGTAGGAATGTCAACATTAACTGTTATAGTATTAAGAATTACAGTTTGTACTTTGTGGAATCCTTGGATTAGGTCAGCATTAGCAACACCGATGATGTCGCCTTCTTCAATCGCTGGAATTCTATCAAATTGTATTGTTAGTACACCGTCCGAATACTCAACGTCGTGTGCTAAAAACTCCGCTGCTGTAAATCGATATACATTCCAACTTTGATTTTCAAATGCACACCAAACATAATTACCTTCTTTAAAGGTAGTAATATCTTTACCTATTAAATCATCTAAGGTATCAACACTTAGAGTAACTTGGTCATATCTAACGTAACCAGGAGTTCTTAAATATGCTCTGTAATTTTCATTAACTGGCCATGGAGCATTTGTGTAAATCTTTGGTTTTAAATATAGTTGGCTTGGGGTTTGTCTAATAACAAAATCAAGTTTACTGTTATCAACTGTTTCAACTAATTCAAATGCTTGCGGATTAGTCTTAAACAAGGAATCATCTAGTGTAAATTCAATTTCTTCAAATGCATCAGATGCGCCGTATTGGCCAACACGTACTGCCCACTCTTCGTTAAAGTCAATGCTTTCTTGGTCTGCGGCACTTAATACATCAAACAGTTTGTTCAATACGTTTACTGATCCTTTTTCAGGAATCATTCCTTGATAAAACTTGTATTCACTTACATCATTTTTAATAATGTTTTCTAAATATTGTCTCTTTTGATAACCAATCAAATGTTGTGCTATTTTTTGTTGGTTGGCATCAAAGTTGTCAGATTCTAAATCATAAAAATCTGTAAATTGTTCTGCTTTATAGTCCCAGTTAGGTAATAGTTCTGCTGTTGGCTTTTCTTCTAAACGTACCCAATCGTTAGAATTAAATTCTAACTGGCCAGATAAGAATCTAAGTGCGCTATAATAAAATTCTTTATACTTGACAATATCACCTAAATTGTAATCTTTCCAAGACTGCCAGTCATCAATAATTGCTTGATCGTATATAAATCCAGGAATATCAAAACCGCCGTACCAATCAACAGTTCTATATCCTGCAACTTTAATTCTTTCTTGACGGTATCCTGCTTCTAAGTCATAGATAGTGTCGTTAAATTGCGTTGTATTGTCTATTAAAATTACATGCTCTTTTTGCACAAGATAAAATCCTGCGCCATAGATACCAAGTCCGCCTACTCGTGGACTAAATGTGAAATCATTTTCTTCTCTAGTATAATTTAAAAAGTTTTGTTCAAATTTAAAACCATCTGCTTTAAAAACTTCATATTCGTTAAATTGATCTCTTAGATCGTCAATAACATTAAACTGCGCCTTTAAAGATAATCCTAAGGCTGCTGGACTTAAAGAAATAACACTGGCGCCATCTTGCGATAAAGATGCTAGTTTAGTATAGATTGATGGATTAAACACTGTTGAAGTTATATGGTCCCTATCAGACCTGTAATAATCACCATTGTATAACACAATTTCATCTGCTTGGAATTGTGTATTTGGTAACCAATCAACATATTTGTCAACGCCTGAACTCCAGTTTTGTGTAGTCCAGAACATGAATTCCTTGATAGATGTTTCCCAACTTGATATTGCTTTTAAGTTAGTGTTGTAATCATCAAATATAAAACCTTGGTCTTTGAGATATTCACCGTACCCTTGTAAGAAGTCAACAACTTCTTGTACACTGGAAAATGTAGTTCCGTAATTAATAATTGTTGGCGTTCTATCCCACGCTTTTCTTAAGGTAGCATCTCTACCACCAATAATTGGCAACTTTGGTAATCTTTGATAGAAATCAGCATTAAAGTTTGACTGTGCTGTATGGTTTGTTTTTACTCTATAGAATGCATTGTTGTATCTAACGATGTTCCCAGCAATATATTGCTGTCCACTAGTCCAATCAATATAGCTTTCACTTATACCACCAACATTAATAGTATTACCAGATTGTGTCCATGGGTAGTAGTAAAAGAATGGTGTCAACTGACTATAACCCTTAACTTCATATCCCACCCCAGTTCTTGAAAGAACTTTAGTTACAATTACACCACTGTAATTAAGCTTCTTAGTTGGGGAAGAAGTATTCAAAAAGATTGTGTAATTTTCTTCAGGCACAAAGACCCCTGCATTAGCCACAGGACTCTTACTGTCTAAAAGCAGTTTGAATTTTTCTTTGCTAGTGAAACCACCTAATCTATGACTTAATTGATTTGTCAAATATGTCAAATCATTTTTATATTCATCTAATGATTTTAGATTATCACTTAGGATGTAGTCAACAATGTAATTAACTAATCCGGCTGTTTGTATTCTTGCGTTATCTGAAGGTATTGATGGCAACACTAGATCAGATAATTTTAATCGCAAGTTAGTGTCTTTGTACACTAGCTGATTGCTTTTATTTTTAACTATTCTAGAACGATCTAGACATAGTCCCAATACTTTATTTGGTTGTAATAATATAGCCGTGATTAACACACTAAAAGCATAAAAACTACTACGTCTCCATGCCGCTTCCACAGGACTATAATCACCAAACACAAAATCGTTGTTAAGTTGTGGTTTGAAATCACCTTGAGCTATATTTGCCGCAATTGGAGCTAGAAGATTGCCTGCTTCATCAACTGGGGGCTGTACTGCTAGTACCGGTCTAGCAAATTTTTCTATTCTTGTAGGCGGCTTACCTGGTTCTTTAATTACACCATTTTTTAAATCTTCCCACAATACATAGTTGTCACTAGTATAAGGAGCTGGGCCATATACATCTTGCCACCAAGATGGTTCAAGTGTATACCCTAAACTTTCCCATGGACATAGATGTACTCTATCAGTATCAAACATCCAAGTGTAAATGCCTCTCCAATACCCAGGAAGTGGTCTACCATCAGGAGCAAAATTATCGTGATAGTTATATGTAAATGGATTTGCTTGATCGTAACTTAATGGTTTTGTAAAATCTCTATCAATAAGCTGAGTCCACTGATAGAAGTTAGGAGCCAATACTTTATTAAATTCATCTAAACTATAATCAGTGTTTCTATTATATCCTGGAATAAAATCTAAAATATCAAAAATTGTTGGGTCATACTCAACTTTGATGTTATTAAAAATTCTTTTTTCTAATTCAAGAATTAAATTATCTCTATAATCACCATAAGCTAGTATTAAACTACCGTCGTGTCCTTGAATAACTTCTCTAGGAGTTACTAAGGTTGTGTCAAGATATTTTTTAGGTTCATACTTTGGCCACATGCCTAAACTAGTTGGCGTAGCTGGTATAAAACACCCATCTGTGCTTTCATACTCATAAACAGTAATAATATCACCGTTTGATAGTGGACTTGTTTCTGTAAGTTCAACAAAACCTGTATCATTAAATGTATAATCTTTGCCGTACAATAATTGAACATCATTGACATATACGTTGACTGACTTATTTGATAAACCATTTAAACTAAACACTTCAGATAAGGGATAAGTTTTTATTCTATAGTCAACTACTTCATAGTCAGTTTTAACTGCACCGCCATACCCTATCATATCACTAAAATAATATGGTGATGATTTTGGTTTATTTTTATTAATTTCAAAAAGTATGTTGTCAACAAAAACCTTTATATCATCATTATCAGTTAACGATTGAGATACTGTAATAAAATTACGTTTAAATTTGCCGTAGTCATCTCTTGCCTGTTTAAGGGCTTTAATTACGTTTGAATTTTTGTTTGTTAAGTGATACAATCCTAAATTCAAAGGACCACTGTGTTGTACAAACTTAGTTCCATATGTTGATAAGTTTGATAAATCTCTTAAATTACCTGAGCCAGGATATGTCCCATTAAATTCTGGATTATTATCAATAATTGAATCCACATGATCAATTACTTCACCTAATGTAAAAGTATTGATATTATTGTTTAGTGGATTGTTCTGTAAATTTACAGGCAATTCATAATAGCCTTTACTATTTTTATCTTGGCTACTAAAACAACGTAAAGTAACAACATCTGTTAATTGTACGGCTGTGTCTAAAACTACTTTTTTATATTTGGGGCTATCAACTAATTCCCATTTATCTTTTGATAAGCGTCTTCCATTGACGTAGACTCTAACTTCTAAATCGTCCAAATCGTTAATATTATCATAAACATCAACACTAAACTCTTTAGTAATTCCTGTGTCTTTAAAGACTCTAACAACTGGTTGGGTATTGTTTAAATTATTCTTGCTCCAACCATTAATAAATGTTCCAGTCTCTCTACCACTGATTAGTTTTAAAAACTTAGAATCAGTAGTTTCAGTTATGACATCAACACCCTTTTTGTAAGAAAAATTATTTTGTAAAAGATCAAAAGTAAAAACTATATCACCAATATTATTAATATTTCTATAAGTTAACGGAAATCCTAATACAGTATCATTTGAACCTGAACCAACTTTGTAAGAAAAGATTTTATTTCCAGCAAAAGTTGACCCTTCATATTCTACCGAGTCATTTAATGAAACTTCGTTTTCGTCAAATAAATCAAATAAAGGCGACTGATTAATTAACAGTTTTTCTTGAGCAACTTTCCAAGATGACCCGTTAAACCAATAAATTCTTCCTTGATTTAATAAACCGTTTTTTACTAATACAGTTTCATTTAACAATGGATCACTATCAGTTTCTTCAACAAGATGAATTTGACGTACTGGATTTCCATTAGTTGGGGTAACTGTAATGAAATCTACTTTATAAATTCTATTATTTGCTCGTAGATCAGTATCAGCTGTAAAAAGTATACGTTGTCCTTGTGTGACCGTAACCCCGTCAATGTTGTATCCAATACTACCTTCAATTGTAGAAAAAATATCTTTGGTAAAATTATCAACTAGATCAACATCAAGTTTAGCTTGTGTACCAAAATTGAATAATTTTAAATTTGATTCAAATTCAATAATAGGTCTTGTCGCTCGCTGTGCTTGATCTAGGGTTGGCTGTAACCCTGCGGCTTCTGCGCTTTTTGTAATAACGTCTTGATGGAACCAACGATTGTATCTACTCCATGGGTTTCCATCTGAGTTAGTTCTATTGATAGTGATATAATCTTTTTGCGCCGCATAGGATGTTGCGTCACTAAATGGCAATGTATCAAATCCAGAATCGTCAAATAATACTTCACTAGCTTCTGAATATGATGTTATAATTTGTAGACTTGATTCAGCAATTAATTTAATTTCTGAGCCAACACCATCAACATAATATGCACCTTGGCTATATTTTGCGGGTTGAACTTCGCCTGTGAAAACTAGTTTCATACCGTTGCTTAGTTCTAACCCAGAACCTAATTTGTAAGTTTTCTTTCCAACGATCTCAGCGTCTACATCAATGAATGTATTTTCTTCAACGTCAAATATTTCAAATGCACCACCAGTGTCAACACTGTTTTCACTTACATAATACAACACGTCAGGCGCATCTTCTGGAATTGTAAATTCTATTACACCGTTATCAACAGCATTTTTGCTTAGACCGTTAGTGTAACGATATAATGTGCCTTGTACTCGTTGCGTTTTAATGCTAAATGGTTCGCCTGGTGCTGTGATTTCAAACTTATATGTTTGTCCTCTAAACAATTTTAATGATGGGTTTCTAGTTAATCCGTCTGGTGTGAACAGATATGCTCTGTTATCACCTTCGTCAGACAACACTACTTTGTAAGTACTTACAATCGTTTTTTGTTGTCCAGCAACTTTAACCGGTTCTGGACCATACGGCATCCAATAGTATTGTTGAAAGTTTACAAACTTGTCCCAATTAATATGTGGATTCCAGCTGTAAAATTCCTGCTTGTTTAAAATTTGATGATTTTTATTAACTCCGCCTAATACATCAACAGTATTAATGTAGTCAATATAATCTTTGAAAAAAGTAACATTACCTAATGTATCTTTAACTACTGCGCTAGGTTCAAGTTGATAATTCTGTCTATCAGTTGTTACAGTTTCAATAAAAACATCACTACCAGTCACTGCTTTGGCGTTTTGACGACCAACATAACCATTTAATTTTTTAACTGTTCCAGATTGTGTTAACTGGTCTAGTGTGGCTTGAATAAATTTTTTGTTAGGTTCTGTTCTATAGTATCTAGGCAGAAGTCTTGCAGTTCTTCTTTTTTCACCTTTACCTATAGGAAGGCCATATTCATTTTGATCGCTAGCCATTAATAACTCCCAGTTCTACTTGTAATAGTCTGTTGTGATGAAACAGTTGATGTTGAAGTAATGCCACCAGATGCGGCAATATTACTTGCTGTAATTCCTGATATAATTTCAATATCATCGGTGGTTGCACCATTAATAAAAATTTGATCACTCTCTGATTTAATTTCAAACAAGCTACCAAAACTTAAATTACTTTGTCTTGGTACAATAATAAAGTTAACTAGATACGGTGCTGTTTGATTCATAACATAGGCTGCTAATTCAGTAAAATAAAAACTATCGCCAAACTCCCAATTTTCTAAAGCAAAAAACTGATTTATTGCCGCTAATACACGAGCTTTAATCTCATTATCGCTTATTGGTTGTTCAACATTCTTAATAATTTTAAAACTTGCTCTCACATCTAAACTCGCCTTTGACCCAAAAAGTACTTTGTATTTTACTGGATGATAAACAATTTCATCGCTGATAGATTTTATACCATTTAACGAAGGCCCCAATGTTAATGCTAACTGATCAGAACTTAATGGTAATGGTTCTTCGGTCCTATTTCCAGTAATCCATTGTCTAAATTCAATATCGTATTCTTTACTTAAAACAAATAAATCAACAATATTACTTAAACCTGGATCAATCCTAGTTTCGTAATCTGCACTATGCACATACTGAAACTTTAGTGAGTCTCTTCCAGAAAATACTCTGTAGTCTGAGCTTATATCAAATTTTGATATTGGCTTATTAAATTTTTTAACAACATTAGTATCAACGAAATAGAAATATTGTCCGTTAGTATATTGCGAAATGTCACCCAAGGATGTTTCAGACTGTTTAATTAGAACAGTATCATTGGCATTATTAAAATATCTATAATCTTGTTGGCCTGGCGAAATATCATATTTTTCTAATACAACAAATTTTTCTAAAGGCGTAGTTGTAGTTTTTACAATATCTTCAAACAAATCTGGATCATCTACAATTCCGTCATCGTCAGAATCTGCAAAAGATAATTCAATTTTCTTTGTATCTACATACCCATCTAGACCAACATATTCTTTGTTAATTTCCCAATCTAAATTGTAGGTAAATGACGCTGTACTATTAGGCTGTGTATTCACACTCAACACTTTAATCTTGTCTTTAACAATGCTATTAGTTCTGCTGTCGTAAATTTTATTTGAACTGTCGTAATAGAATCTTATTTGTTTGTCGCTTTCAAAAATGTATCGAAGTCTTCGACTTGTTACAGTGTAAAATTCAGTATCAGTTGTAAACAAGAATAACCAACTACTGTCTAATTTTTGACTAGTATTGTCACCACTCTTGCCTAAACTAAATGCATCAGTTAAGTTTAAGTTTGCTTCAAATATAATTTTCCAAGTTTTGGTTGAAATATCATAACGTAGACCAAATGGTTTGTTGGCAAATATTAATTCTATCATAGAACTAATAGTGTTAGCATCTAATGTTGTTCTCCATTTAGGAATAATTTGACCTACAATAGCTCCAGATGGTACATCAACGTTGATTATAATTGTGCCAGAACCGTCGTCTAATTCACCAGTTCCATTATTAGTTCCATCACCAGATACACTAATAACTTTGGCCCATAAAGATGTTGTTGCACCAGTAACTGACGCTGTCCCGGTAACTAGTCTGTTAGATTCAGTAGTTAGGAAATACTGCCCTGCTGGAGCTTCAAATTTTACAAGAGCGCCTGGTTCAAAATACTGCAAATCAGTTGCGGCAAACACACCTGTTCTATAAGGAACAGCATCTGTTGCATCACCAATATAGCCAGAACTTTCGCTTGGGTCTGATGTTTTTCTAAACCAGGCAATATTCAAACTGTCTGTGGCAATTTTTGTAAACTTATTATAATAAAAATTTCTTAGACTAATTTCTTTTATTTCATCTAAAATTTGATTATAAATTACACCCTCAATATCAGTTCTAGTTAGGTAACTGAATCTAAAACTGTCATCATATTCTTCTTTATAAATTAAACCATCATCGCCAAACAAATTAGTACTAGAATATTTGCCTGTTGGGTCAACTAGGTCAAAGTATCTACTAATACCACTACTTGTTCTGTTTACTGCTTTAATTTTAACTACGTCCTGGCTTACTGACAATGGACTAATATTATAGTCTTCACCAGTAATCATGCGATTTTGTGTGTAGTATGTTGCAGGAGCGTTTTGTTTAATTGTTTCGTTTGATTCAGTTGCTGTACTATTTGTTACAGAAGTCTGTAGAGCAAGTGTAATTGTCAAAATTTCAGCTTGGCCAACATTTGACAAATAAGGAATATCAATACTAACGTTACGTACATCTTTAGGATTAATTGTATAACTTAATCCGTTGCTTACTCTATAATATGTTCTAAAAGTTCCTAAAGGCAGTGTACCAAATGTACCGTCACTAAAAGTTAAACTTACTCTATCATTGGTACGTGTAACTACTCCGTAGATATTACGAATGTTCTTTTTAAGACTATTGTAAATTACATTATTGCCTTCAAAACTTGGCACTTTGGCCCACAACTCGCTTTCAATTCCTGTTGCATCCAACTTGTACAACCACACATCGTCATCGTTAATGTTATTAGCGTCAATATCAATTATTTCATTGGTAGACGGCTGTGTAATTGTAAATGTGCCAGTGTTTAAGTTTCCTTGTCTAAAGTGTAAAAAGAATCCTGAAGTAGGACTTGCTGAGCCTTTTCCATCATCTCTATATAGGAAAGATAAATTTTTACCTGCTTGTGGTGCATCTTCTACAATAGTTTCCTCATCTTGAATTACAGTACTGACAATTTCAAAATTCATGTTTCTTCCATCAACTGTTTTTGTAAAACCAAAAACAGGAACTCCAGAACTGTATGTTTGAAATCTGTATTGTTCAGTAGGAATTCCGTAGACTGTTGCTTTGGCATCAGGTGCGCCGAATTGTCTAGAAGCTGGTAGGGAAGCGTTGATTACTTTGATAAACTGGTCGTACCAGTTAGTGTTTGCTGGGTCATTCCAAATAACAACTTGTCCAGCAAGGTTACGACCGTTACTGTCGATTACGGTTTGTGTGGTACTTACACTAGAAAATTTTAATAGGCCGTTACCTGCTTTGTTTCTTTTAGCATTGTAACTTAATAAACGTGCTAGTCGTAAAACACTTTCACGACGCTCTGCTAATTCTAAAAAGTTTTCACGAGCATTTAAATCTACGCGGAATGCAATACTTTGACCCAAGAACGCTATCATATCAATAAGAGCGAGATACTCGCTACTTTCAATATAATCGTTAAAATCTTCTGGGTAGTTTTCTCGCAAGTAATTGATCATTACTCTGCGTAAATTTTCAAAGTCGTAACTTTGGAAATCAGCGTTACGGAAACTTTGGTATATACGTTTCCAATCTTCTGCTACTAGTAATCTATTTTGTCTATCAGTTGAGGACATATCCGCTTCCTATATCATGTATATTTAGCGGCTTTTATAATGTGCGTATTTAATTGAGTAAACCGTTGTTTTGATCGAAACGGAACTGTAAATTCTCTGATATATTGTAGGGCATGTAGGTCAGTACACATTCAATTTGTATACCACTTTCATACGAAGTTATAATAACCTGATCAGCTCTAACACGCGGATCATAGTTAATAATATCTTCAACATTTGTCTGTATTGCTTGTTTAAGTTCTTCTGTTAATGGTTCGAACAGCAGGTCCCAAATTATAGTTCCAAACTCTGGATTTTGAAGTCTTTCGCCCTGTCTAACATGAAAGTGATTAATGATATCTTGTTTAATTAACGACAAATCGTACAATGTGTAGCTTTCACTGTCTGCACTTATGGTGCTAAAACCCCTATAAGTTCTAGGAATAGGCGTTGGTTGATTAGCGGTTTTACCTTTTAAACTAATCTTATTGTATAATCTTTGGCTAGCTGGCATAGTAATATTTAATCATCAGTTCCTTTAAGTTTACTAAAGGTATCGGTTGCAGTTGTATATTTCTTAAATGCCGCAGGCGGTGTTAATGTTGGAGTCGGCACTGCGGCTGTTTTAGCAGGAGTGTGCGCCAACGGATCTAAATTCTCATGCCCTGCCCACGGTTCTGCCTGCGGAATTCGTTGAGCCCTTGGTGCTGTATTTGCTGCTGGGCCATTCATATGGATTTGTGCGGCAGTTTCAATATGATTACCACCACTTCTAATATGTGTTGCTCCGCCAGCAGTCATATTGTGGTTTCTACCAGCACGTACATTAACGTCTCTGGCCGCTGTTAAATTAATATCTCTGTCAGCAGTAACATTTAGGTCATTTTTTGTATGAATACTAATACTATCTTCTGCAAAAATATCAATTTTTCCATTGCTAGTTAATTCTATCCACGTAGTGCCTTTTGCGTTGCCAATGTAGATTAAATCTTCACTGTTGTGTAAAAGAATTTGATGCCCAGTTCTTGTACGAATACGGAATAATTCGTTATGTGGAATAGTTGGGTCTCCACCTGTTTCATCTTGTTCAACACTAGCATACTGTGGAGGTGCTTCACCTGCAGGCTTTTTACGTAAAAATTTATCGTCGCCATCATCCATTACAAAAGTAGTGCCGCCAAGTCTGCTAACAAAGCCTTTGGTTGCGTGTTCGCTTTTACCAAACTTTCCTTTCTTCGCGCCTGGACGCTTGTCAACGGGCCCAGGTGTACTTATACCAAACACTGCACTAGGCGTTTCTCTCCTAGCACTACTAGATGTAATACCTCTAATATCGTCCTGTAATAGACCTTGTTTTTTTAGTACATCAGCTAAAGGGTGTGCTGGCTTTTTAACTTTTGTTGTATCGTTAGGTGCAACTTCTACAAGTGTTTTGTTATATTCTGCAACTGGAACTCTTTCTGCACTGCCTGAAACTTTATAGGATGTGGCAGCGATTCCTGGAACCATAAAGTTCATATCTTCATCTTGAACACAGCCAATCCAGTAGCCTAATCTTGGGTCTCCGTCAATAAAAAACACAATTACAGTACTACCAACATCTGGAGGGACCATCCACATGCCATAACTTTTTTGTGTATTTTCGTAATCATCTGCAGAATCGGACACAAAGTCAATACTGGTACTACCCATGAATGGGCTCATGTATTTTACAACTGTGGTTTGCCCTTCTTTGCCTGGATCGTTACCAACTTCGTGTAACAATTGGACTTCAAGTCCTCCCATGTAGGTGGGATCAAGGTGACTTACTACTTTGGCTAAAAACGGTCCTGGGTTATTACTGCCCGATCCCGTGGCTGCTCTGGTTTCTTCTGCCATTTTATATTACCCTTTACTCGTTAGCATATGATTCTGGACTCTTTGGATTAAATTTATCAGCAATAGCAGATACCACGGTTTTACCTGCTGTTCCATCATCCTTAACATCTTGTCCAACCATTCTATTCAACGATAATGTTTGCGTAAACTTGCCTTGTTTAAAACTATTTTCAACTTTTGTAACCATGTACAGACCACTAAATTGCGGAACAATTTTTCCGCCAGCAAAATCATATCGTCCAGTACTGCGACTAATATCAACAGGATTTCTAAATTTAACGTTGATATAAACACTGCCGTCTTGATAATTTATGCTTCCATCAGCAGTCATGCCTTTTAAATTTGTGGCTTGGGCACTGTAATTTCCCATACCGCTATCACCTAAATAAAATGGGTCTCCCATAATTTCCA
>JACCDX010729196.1_pt1 | contig 29322 bp, 20 predicted proteins | sample 7449681 | NCBI WGS metagenome assembly JACCDX01 (sample SAMN15323450, study PRJNA562643) | freshwater metagenome | isolation source: river surface water | place: USA:Blue River Watershed | collected 2017-08-18
GGCCAAGATGGTGGCAGGTGGCGGTAGCCCCATGGGCGGTGCCAAGCCCAAGGCCTTGATCAGCATTGCAGGGGCGCAGTGGGTCATTAAGTTCTTTAACAACGAGCCCATTGATGCGCCCTTGGTAGAGCATGCCGCCATGACGCTGGCGCAGAAGGCGGGCATTACGGTGGCGCAAACGCAAGTAATTCAGTTGGCCGGGTTTCATGCGCTGGCCGTTCGGCGTTTTGACAGGCATCAAGGACAGCGCATTCATTGTTTGTCGGCGGGTACGGCGCTTCGTGCTGCCACACCGCTGGGTGATGAGCCGCAAATGAGTTACCCCGCGCTGGCGCGCTTGCTAAGGCGTGCAGGGGTAACGCACAACCATGTGAATTTGCAAGACGCCCGCGAGTTGTTCAGGCGCATGGTGTTCAACATCTTGATGGACAACACCGATGACCATGAAAAGAACCACACCCTGTTGGTGCCGCAGCCTTTTGACAACTGCCACCTGAAGCTGGCCCCAGCGTATGACTTGCTGCCCACCAACTCAGGCCAGGGTTTTCAGGAGTTTGGGTGTGGGGTGCATGGCAAAGACTCTACGTTGGTGAATGCCATGTCAGAGTTTGAAGCGTTTGGGCTGTCGCTTGCAGAGGCTGAAGCAGAGGTGACGCGGGTGATCAAGGTGGTGGACAACTGGCAGCAGCACTTTGCGCAGGTGGGTGTGAGTGAGGAGGATATTGAGAGTTTGGCTTTGAGGATTGATGGGGTGGGGTTGTTGGGGCAGAGTAGGGTGACCTGCTCCCCTCCCTTCCGTACCAAAGTGATGGAACAAAGTCATACCAGAGCTTGCATGGCTCTTTCCAGTGACATCACTTCAATGCCATCACCCAAGGGGTAGCACTCCGAGCCGGGGTAAATCAGCCACCTGCGGCTGGGCTGGATGTCTTCACAGGCGCTATAAAAACCGCGTTCAAGCTTAGGTGTGGTGCTGCGTTTAATCTCAATAGCCCAGTGCTCTCCGTTGGGCCAGGTGAGCAGCAGGTCAATCTCGGCACCGGCGTTGCTGCGATAGAAACTAGGCTGCGTACCGGCAGGGGCCACAGCCAACAGACTCTCGATCACGTGACCCTCCCAACTGGCGCCCACGATGGGGTGTGACAGCAGACCATCTGTGTCTGTAATGCCCAACAAACTGTGCAGCAATCCGCTGTCACGAATATAGACCTTGTGCGATTTGACCAAGCGCTTGCCTTGGTTGCTGTGCCATGGGGCGAGCTTTCGGGTCAGCAAAAGATCGGTCAATAAATCCAGATAGCCATTGGCGGTTCGGGTGTCTACATCTAGATTTCTTGCTAACTGTGCAATGTTCAAGGTACTGCCTTGCAGGTGCGCCAGCATGGTCCAAAACCTGCGCAGCAATTCGGCACTGGTGCGTGGTGCAAATTGGGCGACATCGCGTTCTAGGTAAGTGCGCGTGAAGTCGCGCCGCCACTGCACGCTGTCGGCGTCACTCAAGGCCGTTAACGATTGCGGAAAACCACCCCTCACCCATAAGTCGTCCCACAAACCTGATGGCACTTCGAGCCGGTGCAAGCCGCTAAGCTCAATGAATGCAATACGCCCAGCCAATGTTTCGCTGCTGCGTTGAATCAGATCAAGCGATGCAGACCCCAGCAATAAGTAAAAGCCATTGGAGCGGGAGCCATTGGCATTGCCCGTGCGGCGCGCCTGGTCTATCAGTCCACGCAAAGGCTCAAACAAGGTGGGCAGGCGCTGCACTTCATCCAGCACAGTGAGCCTGTTCAGGCGTGCCCTGAGGTATTGCTCTACGTTGCTGAGCTTGTTGCGGTCTTCCGGCGACTCCAAATCAAGGTACGCGCCATCGGGTTGCGCAACGTCGAGAGCCAGCGTAGTTTTACCCACTTGGCGTGGACCCAATAGAACCACAGCTGGCGACCGCAGCAGTGCATTTTGGAGCTCTTTGCGTTTGAAACGTGTAAACATCCTTGAAATAATAGCATCTTGATGCTGTTTTTTCAAGGTATTTATGTGCTACGGTACCGCATCAGGCGATTGAATTTGATCAACTTAGATGCTTGGCTCCGAGGGTTTGCAGCAGATTAGCGACACATCTTGTAGACATGTCGTTGATATCGACTTGTCAGATCAAAAATGATTTACTGATCGGTAAATTATTCGATGATTTAATTAAATTTAACAAATTTTAGACCGATCGGTAAATTTTAATTGTATTTTGCTTGTAATTCCTACATAATTTCCCGATCAGGAATTTTATGGTCAATTTTCAATGACAAATGTTTCAAACGCTCAAGATCTGGGCAATGCGCTTCGCACTGCTAGAAAACGCATGGGCCTGACTCAACCAGAGCTTTCATTGGCAGCAGGTGTGGGTGTGCGTTTCATTGTTGATTTGGAAGGCGGCAAATCCACGGTTCGCTTAGAGCAGGTTCTGCGGGTCATCGACGCATTGGGTGGGTCATTGAAATTGACAGGGTTAGAAACTCTGCAAGTGCTGGCCCCAGTAAAAGAGGGCCGTCATGGCGCATGAAATTGAAGTGCGCCTGTTTGGCAAGCCAGTGGGGCTGTTGTCTTTGGTAGCTGGGCGTTTGAATTTTCAGTATGCTGAAAACTGGCTGGCGCAGGATGGTGCCGTGGCTTTGTCGCAATCACTGCAACTCAGGGCCGAGGCTTTTGACGATGCGCTATGCCGCCCATTTTTTTCGGGCCTTCTGCCCGAGGGCAATTTGCGCAGGCTAATTGCGCAGCAGTATCAAGTTTCTAGCCAAAACGATTTTGCACTTCTCAATGCCATTGGCGGCGAGTGTGCAGGCGCCATCATGTTTGCCCCCAGCCAGCCAGCAGCTGCATTGACCGAGCATATGGAAGTTGAATGGCTTGACAATTCAGCGCTCATCAATTTACTGGACGACTTGCCGCGTCGCCCTATGTTGGCTGGGCGTGATGGCATTCGTTTGTCTTTGGCCGGTGCGCAAGACAAATTGCCGGTGGTATTTGATGGCCTTCGAATTGGCTTGCCCAAGAGTGGCCAACCTAGCACACACATTTTGAAACCAGCCATTGCCACGGTAGAAGACAGCGTCGTCAATGAATGTTTTTGCATGGCGCTGTCACAAGCTATGAGCATGCCCACTGCACCTGCGAGGATATTTTCTGTGGAAGGGCGTAAGGTGTTGTTGGTCACGCGTTACGACCGCCGCATCAGCAGTGACAGCGGCATTGAGGGCCAAGCGCTTCGTATTCACCAAGAAGACTTTTGCCAAGCCTTGGGTGTCGTACCTGAAATGAAATACCAAAACGAAGGTGGACCTGATCTGAAAGCTTGTTTTGATTTGCTTCGCAAAGCCACGCGGCCCAGTGCGCCGCAAGTGTTAAGGCTGCTAGATGCGGTGGTGCTCAATGCGTTGATAGGAAACCACGACGCACACGCTAAAAACTTCTCGCTACTGTATGACGGTAGAGCACCTACATTGGCACCGCTCTACGACGTTTTGTCCACTGCTGTGTACGATCACCTCTCGCCCAAAATGGCTATGAAATTGGGCAGCAAATACAAGTTCTCCGAAGTGCATGCAAAGCATTGGGCGCTCTTTGCGCAGGAAGCTGGCTTGTCAATCGCGCAGACCAAAAAGCGTGTGCTGCGGATGGCGCAAGAACTGCCCCAAGTTGCAAAACAGTTGCAAGCCTTATCAAGCTTTGCAGGTCAGCCCATTGTGAACAAGATCATTGCATTGATTGAGCAGAGATCGGAATTGACTGTTCGTCGAATGCTTGAGGTGGAGGGCGAGGTTTGAAGTTTTTATTTTGGCTGTGTTTCCTTGCATTGAATGCACTGGCTTTAAGCCCCGCGCCCTATTTGCCGCCCTTAGAAGTTTTTAACTGGTGGGACAAAGCGCAGCATGCCATTGGCTTTGGTACTTTGTCTTTTTTGGCAACTTTGGCTTATCCGCTTGTTTCTAGGTATCGATTGGCTTTGCTGCTTTGTTTGCAGGGGGTGGTCATTGAGGTGTTGCAGTATTGGGGTGGGTTTAGATTTGGCGATTGGGAAGACGCGGTGGCGGATGTTGTGGGGATTGGTCTTGGCTTGATGCTAGCCAAATTGATTGGCAAAGTGCTAGGTCAGTGGCTTGCCAAGGCTCCTGTAGATCCATATCAGAATTAGAATGGTTGCTTATGCAAGAAGTAGGCAATTCATTGGACGAGGCGCAAATGACTCTGCGGCCATGGCACGTGGTTCACACCAAGCCAAGGGCCGAGGCGCGTGCTTTAGAGAACCTAGAGCGACAAGGCTTTGAGGTGTTTTTGCCCATGATCACTTTGCAGAAAGTGCGACGCGCCAAGCTGGCCAGTATCACTGAGCCTATGTTCAGTCGGTATTTGTTTTTGCGCACCACGGCGGCCATGGAAGATTTGTCGGTGGTGCGCTCTACCTTGGGTGTCAGTCAATTGGTGCGCTTTGGCACCGTGCCCGCCAAGGTGCCGCATGTGTGGGTGGAGGCCATGCGCGTGCAGCCTGCTGTGCAAGAAACTTTGCACAAGCCAGGCGACAAAGTGCTGCTGGCCGATGGCATGCTCAAAGGTTTGGAGGCGGTGTACATGCACACCGATGGCGAAATGCGGGCCATGGTACTGATTGATTTGCTGAGTAAGCCGCATTTGATATCCTATGAGGCAGCTCATTTACTGCCTCAAACATGACATACAAAGCCAATCCTACAGTTGTTCACAACCTTAAAATTTCTGGCGATTACCGCATTGACACTTTGATATTTGACGCCGACACGCGTTGGAATGTGGGCAGCGCAGTGGGTTCAGCTGTTGAGCTAACCTACAGTTTAATGAGCAAGGTGCCCTCTTATGGGGGCAATGAAACGAAAACAGATTCTGGTTTTTACACCTTTACATCGGCGCAAGAAAACGGGCTGAAACTCGTGCTTGCAGAAATTGCTGCCGCTGCCAAAGTGCAATTTAAGGCGGTGCCCGATGCAGACACCAGCCGGTTGCGATTTGGTGCCAATGACCAAAAAAATTCTTCGGGTTATGCCAATCCGCCACCGGTTAGTTTGAAAGATACCAGTTCAAAAGACTACCTGTTGGCAGGCGATGTGTGGATGGACAACAGCTCATCTTGGCAGGGCGGCATTGTGACGCCAGGCACCGACAACTACGTTACTTTGCTGCACGAAACTTTGCATGCTTTGGGCCTGAAGCATCCTGGCAATTACAACGCAGGCGAAGAGGCTGCTGCCATAGATCAAAACACCAACATTTTGGGCGCAACAGAAGACAATTTAAATTACACCATCATGTCTTACATCGATGCACCAGAGCCGCTGGCTGCTGGCATGTTGGAGGGGGAGGTGGTGCGCTACAACATGGGCATTTATGACTTGTTGGCCCTCAATTATCTTTATGGCCGAGGCAACCCCAACCCTGGCAACACCACTTACAAAGTAGACAACAGCTGGGGCACTTATTTGCGCACACTTGACGATGCTTCTGGCATCAACAGCATTGTGTTGTCAGACCTGACGGTAGGCGCCAAGCTAAATCTAATGCCTGGTGCTTTTTCTTCAGTGGGAACCTATGCCAATGGCAAAGCTGCAGTGCAAAATTTGTCCATCAGTTTTGGCACCTTGATTCAAAATGCCACGGGTACCTCTTTGGCAGACACCATCGTGGGCAACGACGCGGCCAATGTATTGCAAGGCGCTGCGGGTGACGATGCATTGAATGGCGGGTCAGGCACCGACACTGCTGTGTTTGTAGATCAATACGCAAACTACACCCTCAAGGCCAATGGCAATGCTTGGGAAGTCAGTACGCTGAAAGCGGACGGAAAAGACACTTTGCAAAATATTGAGCGTTTGCAATTTGCAGACAAGTTTTTGGCCTTGGATGTGAATGGCGCAGCAGGGGTTACGGCCAAAGTCATTGGGGCTGTTCTTGGCAAAACCCAAGTGCTCAACCCCAGCTACATGGGCATTGGTTTGAGCTATGTCGACAAAGGCATTAGCTACGCAGATTTGGGCGCCTTGGCGCTAAGTGCAGTGGGTGCTGTTGGCAACGATGCAGTGGTGTCTACTTTGTGGCGCAATGTGGTGGGCTTTGAGGCCACGGCAGAACAAAAAGCGCCCTACATCAAAATGCTGGCCGAAGGCATGAAGGCCGGTGACTTGGTGGTGCTGGCTGCCGATACGCCTTTCAATACCAACAACATCAATTTGGTAGGACTTGCCCAAACAGGCATTGAATATTTGCCTGTGGTCTAGTCATGACGCAAACCCTTCAGCCTTTATGGGCCCTACGCCAGGCCATGCTCAATTGCTTGGAGGGAGGTCAGTTTCATGTGCGCGAGCGCATGACCGGTACGGCCGTATTGCCTTATGAAGACTTTGTACAAATTGGCTTGGCGCTCAAGGCGTGTGTGCTGAATCCTGCGCGCCACAATGAGTTAATTGACCGGCTAAGGCCTCATGTCGATGTGATCATTGGGGTTTTGCCACCGGGCATTCAATCGCATGGCTTGTTGCCCTTACCTGAAGAGAACGCAATTGCAGTCAAGCCACTGGCAGATTGGAGCGATGCGCTCATTCGCCAGTGGATCGTTGACGATGGCAGCTTGGTGTACGGCGAGTTGACCCAAGAAGAGTTGGCAGCTTACTTTGAAGCCCTCGGCCCCTTCGTGACGCCAGGCCTGAACTTTGTAGATTTGGGCAGTGGCTTGGGTAAAGTGGTCATGACGGCTGCTTTGAGTTTTCCATTTGCGCATTGCAAGGGCGTTGAGATACTGCCTTACCGGCATCGCATGGCAATGCAAAGATTTGCGCAAGTGTTGAAAGAGGGGCAAATGGGATTTGCCAACATGTCGGCGCAATCTATCAAGCTTGACCCACATGACACCATAGGCTTGCCGAGTGGGCAACATTTAAAAGCACTAGATTTGCTCACCTTGCCCAACCGCATTGCATTTGAAGAGGCCGACATGTTTGCTTGCGATGTAAGTCAAGCTCAAGTGGTATTTATTTACAGCACATGTTTTGGTGCCTTGATGCCAAAAATTGCCACCAAACTGGCCAATGAACTGCCTGAAAATGCCTTGGTCACCACAACCACATACACCTTGCCACACGCAAGCTTTGAACTGGTGCAACATTTTCCGGCCAAATCTTTGGCATGGACCGACGTCTTTCTTTACAGAAAAAACAGCCACGCTCAAACCAAGACCGCCAATGCAACGGCCGTTCACGCAACAGTAACTGTTGATGTCTGGGAAACACAAGCCCGCCAATTGCTGGCGAACTTGTGGGCAGAGCACATCAATCCAAAATAAAGTTGGTGTTCAGCAAGCCGGTAGAGGCTTCAAGCGCTGTTACGCCAATTAGCACAGCCACGTCGGTGGCCGAAGTTACATCGCCGGCATCGTTCAGGGCGCACACAGCAATGCGTGCGTTGTCGGTGGCAGAGCCTGCATAAATAATCAGCACGTTGCCGGTGTCGCAAGCTGTGAACACTGTGGTGGCGGCAGCCAATGCGGTGGCGCTTGCAAAGTATGAGCCCGTCAGAATCAAAATGTTTTGACCTGTGGCGGCGCCTGTAACAGCCACAGTGACGTCGGCATCGGCAAAGACCTTGCGGTTTTCGGTGGTGGTGCCAATGAATGCATCGTTGGCGGTGAAGTCCAAGATGTCGTCTACTGTATTGCCATCCACCACGCCAAAGACCAAGGAGTCAATGCCATTGGCCGATGCTGCAGCTGTTGAGAACACGAAAGTGTCTGCACCGCCGCCGCCTGTTAAGAGGTCATTGCCAGCATTGCCAGTGATTTTTTCGGCCAACGCACCGCCGGTGATGGTTTCTGCGCCGGTGGTGCCTACATAGCTGAGGGTTTCAAAGTTGGTGCCAGTGATCAAACCCGACACAAATGTTTCGCCCAAGCCTACGTTCACAGTCAGTGCTTCGGTACCGCCTGCACCCGTCAGGGTGATGGACTCGCCAGTGAGTTGAGCACCCGTAAACGTCGCAGTTTGGCCTGAGGCCAGCGTCAGCGCTTCAATTTCGTCAAAGCTGGCTGCAGTGATGGTGGTGAAGTCTGTGCTGGTGACCACTGACACCAAGTCGGTGCCTGCGCCAGTGCTGGCTTCAAAAATACTTTCACCTGTTTCAACGTCGCTGGTATTGAAGTAGTAAGTGTCTGCAAAATTGCCACCGCTCATCACGTCGGCACCTGCACCGCCATTGATGATGTCGGCAAATTCAGAACCTGTGATGGTGTCGTTACCGCCGTTGCCGTTCAAGACCAAGGTGGCTTCACCCACCTCAACAGACACCGCAAAGGCATTGATGGTGTCTGCCGTTTCAGCGCCCTTGATGATGAGGCTGTCGGCACTGGCGCCACCGCCCAAAAGGGTGAACGTGGGGTTGGTATTGAACATGACGGCAGTCAGTGTGAGTGACTCGGTGCCGTTGTTGCTGGTGTCTAAAGAGATGGCGTCAATGTTGGTCAAAGACACCGTTTGGGTGGTCATGTCCAATGTGGAATCTAGCTTGAGGGTGTCGTAACCCAAGCCACCATTCCAAGAAAAACCTTCAACAAATTCAAGCACCAACGAGTCGCTGCCTGCACCAGTATTCAAGCTGTAATCGCCAGTGGTGCGGGCGGCAGTTTTGATGGTGATCACATCATCGCCAGATCCTGTGACCACTGTGCCGACCGTGCCCACACCCACCAAGCCGAGGGTAATGGCGCCAGTGGCATCGGCAGCGGCCACATCGGCTGCTGTGACAGCGCTGCCCAAATTGACGGGGGCTGTGCCTGTCACGCGCAATGTGCCAGATCCGAGGTTAATGGACGAGCTGGCCGTAAAGCCTTGCACACCGCTGGCAATGGTCAAGGTGGTGCCAGACGCCGCTACGGCGCCCAAGCCTGCAGAGGTACTGGCATCGTTGTTGGTCAGTGTGGCCGTTGCAAAGTTGGTCAAGGTAAGGCCGCCGGCAAGGTCGCCCGTGACGCCAGTGACCAAATCGTCTTTGATGTTGATGCGCACCGTGTTGTTGGTAGCCAAAGGTGTTTTGGCTTTGAGTTCAACATCGTTGGATTGGTCAAAAGCCGAAACAATCAAGGTGTTGGTGGCCACCGTCAAATCGTCATTCACACCCAGGTTGGCATTCAACTCAATGTTGGCCACGTTGGCTGCAGAGAAGTCTGCGTCGCCACCGGTGGTGGTCACCATGATGTTGACGGTGCCAGCGGTGGTGGTGTTGACCACGGTGAGCAAGTTGTCGTCGGCCGTATCGGGCGTGGCGGTACCCAAGCCATCGATGTCATCTAAGCCTACTTTGATCGATACGTTTTGCGTGCCGCTTACATTGATGCGGTTAACGGTGGGGGCCGCATTGACATTCAACACAGTGGGGGCATTGCGGCCTTGAACGCTGACCGTGATGTTGTTGGTGTTGCTAGAACTCAGCGTAGAGTCAATGGCCGATGTGGACGTGGTGTCAATGCCATCGCCTGCAAACACAGTGACCAACTCGGCTGAGTTGGCTGTGATCAAGGCTTCTTCTGTGCTCATCACAATGACGGTATCGGCCGCATTGGCGCTGACAGTGGCTTGGCCACCCGATGTGATGTTGACGGTGCTGGCTGTGTTGGCCGTGACGCTGGTGTCGGCCGAGGTGGTCAGCGTCAAGGTGCCTGTTGCATCGGTAGAGACTGTACCCGCCGTGTCCTTGGTGATGGTGGCCGTGACGTTGTTCAAAGAACCCGCGGTGGACTCAATCACAAAAGTTGACGGCAAACCTGAGTAGGTCAAGTTGGCATTGGCATCACCATTGATGTTGACACTTGTATAACGCAAAGTGGAGGTGAGGTTCATCAAATTGGCGACGTTTGTCACAGCCAAGTCGGTGACCACAGAAGCCACGTTGGTGGCATCAAAATTCAAGGTGCTACTGCGAATGTTGTCTGCATTGAAGGCCAAGGCCGTCACGCCTACAGCACCTGCAAACACTGAAGTGACATTGACATTGATGTTCTCAAAACCAACCACCACAGGCGTGGCAGTAATGTCTTCGGTGGTGCTGAGGGCCAAAACATCACGGTCTAAGGTGGACGTGTCCACAATCACATCATCTGTGCCATAAGTGGTGAAGCTTGCATTGACGGTGTCATTGCCGCCTGAGGTGGCCATGATGGTGTCGTTGTCGGTGTTCAAAGTGAAGGTGCGGCCCGCCACGGTTTGCAGCGCTGTAATTTGATCGTTGGCAGCTTTGAGGTCGGCAGCGGCTTTTGCGGCGGCTGCATCGGTGACCACCTTCAGGTCTGCGGCAGTTTTGTCGCTGGCGGCTTTTTGGGCGGCTACAGCGCCAGCAGTTGCGGCTACGGCAGCTGCCAAATCATTGGCGGCTTTGGTGGCGGCTGCGTCGGTTGCCACTTTGACATTGGCAGCCAAGGCATCATCCACCACTTTTTGCTGGGCGGCCACAAAGGCATCGTTGGCCGTTTTGATGGCGTTGATCAGCTGTGCATCGACCATGTTGGTGGTGCCTGCAACGCCCAACTCGGCGGCTGTGGTGCGAAGGTAAGCCGTAATGGCCTGTGGGTTGTCGATGGCTTTGTCGACAGAAATTGCCACGGTTTGGTTGTCGGAGGCTTTGATGGCTGCCAACAACTGCGAGTCGGTCATGTTGTCGTAGCCCGTAAGGCCACTCACGGCAGCCGCAGCTTTTAAATACGCAGTAATGGCCGCACCGTTGTCGGTTGTTTTGTCGACTGTGGCAATGGCGGCAGCTTTGTCGGCGGTGGCTTTGATGGCGGCTTCGGCCGCTTTGTCATTGGCGGCTTTGAGGGCGGCGGTGGCGTCGGCCAGCGCTTTGTCGGCAATGGCTTTGGTCGCTGCCGCATCGGCAATGGCTTTGTCGTTGGCCGCTTTTAAATCGGCAGCGGCTTTGTCGGCAGCGTTTTTAGCTGCAGCATCACTGGCCACTTTAAGGGCTGCAATTTCGGCAGCTTTGTCGGCTGCTGCTTTGGCCTCTGCTGCAGCGATGGCTGCTGTGAGGTTGGCAGCAAAGCTAGGGTTGACCGCTGCAAGTGCATTGTTGATGGCCACTTGGTCTGAGTCAACGCCCGTGACCACAGACACCAATTTGGTGATGTCGCGCTCGGTGGGGTAGGCTGCAGAAAACTGCGTGGCTGAATTGACTTTGAGCGCAAAGTTAAGTGCAACAGTGCCGTAGTCATTGGCAGCGCCTTCGTTCATTTTGAGGAAGTCGATGGCAATGGTGGTGGCTTGGCCGCGGCCGACGGTGTAGACCAAATTGTCCAGCGCACGTTTGGCTTCGGTGTAAACGCCCATGGCAGGCATCACACCAAAGTTGGCCAACAAATGATCGACAAACTGTGCGTCTGTTGAAATGTCGCGCTCCAAAATCAGGCCGACCGCATTGGCCAAGGAAGTGGGGTCCTTGGCGATTTGGGCTGAGTAGCCGCCCGCAGCAGCATTGAAGAGCGCTACGGAAATTGCATTCACGGTTGCCATGGGGACATTCCTTCTTCGAAATTAACTTTGATCTTGTTCAGACGTTTACAGTATGTTGCACGCATCAAGGCGTGGCCGTCACGGCAATCGTGACTTGATTGCTGTCTAAGCGTCCGTCGTTGACAACCAAGGTGGCCACGTAAACGCCAGCCACATCAGCCACAAAGGTGGGCCTTGCAGCGGTGGCCAAAGACAAGGCGGCGCTGCTGCCCACGGGGCGGTAAGTCAGCACCCAGCGGTACAACAAAATATCGCCATTGGCATCGGTACTGCCAGAGCCATCCAAAGTGACGGTAGCACCGCGCACCACAGTTTGTGCGTTGCCAGCATTGGCCACAGGCGCCACGTTGGCGGGGCCAGACGTCACAGTGATGTAACTGATGTTGCTGTCAACTTTGCCGTCGTTGACCTGCAAGCTCAACACGTAGGTGCCGTTCAAGTCTGCCGTGAACGAAGAGGTCAAGTTGGTCGTGCTGGTCAAGGCAGCTGTGCTGTTGACAGGTTTTGACACCATGGCCCACTTGTAGGTTAGCAAGTCGCCATTGGCATCCGTGCTACCAGCGCCGCTGACAGTGACCAATTGACCGGTGACGACATTTTGGTAAGTACCCGCATTGGCCACGGGTGCCGAGTTGGCAACAGAGGCTGTGACGGTGGTGGTCACGATGGCACTGTTCACTTTGCCATCGTTCACCACCAAGCTGGCCACATACACACCTACCAAGTCGGCTGTGAAGGTGGGCTTGGCAGAAGTGCTGTCGCTCAGCGCAGCATTGCTGCCAATGGGTTTGGCCAGGAGGGTCCAGCTGTAAGTGAGGGTGTCGCCATTGGCATCGGTACTGGCTGAACCATCCAAAGTCACCAGGCCCAAAGACACGCTTTGCACCGTACCCGCGTTGGCCACGGGGGCAACATTGGCGCTGGATGCTGTGACGGTGGTGGTGACCACGGCGCTTTCAAGTTTGCCGTCGTTAACCACCAAGCTGAACACGTAAATGCCCACGCGGTCGGCGATGAAGGTGGGCTTGGCTGTGGTGTCGCCCGTCAGAGCGGCATTGCTGCCGGTGGGCTTGCTGATCAAGGCCCACTTGTAGGTGAGCGTGTCGCCATTGGCGTCGGAGCTGGTGCTACCGTCCAATGTAATAGTGCCTAGCACCACGTTCTGATTGGCACCTGCATTGGCCACTGGCGCCACGTTGGCCGCTGCTGCCGTAATGCTGACCGTGACTGGCGCACTGCTGAGCTTGCCATCATTGACCACCAAACCAAACACATAAATGCCGGCTTTGTCGGCCGTGAAGGTGGGCTTGGCAGATGTGTCGCTGCTCAGTGCAGCGGCGCTGCTGGTAGGTTTGTTGAGCAAGGTCCACTTGTAGGTGAGCGGGTCGCCATTGGCATCCGAGCTGGTGCTGCCGTCTAGCGTCACGGTGCCCAACACCACGTTTTGGCTGGTGCCGGCATTGGCCACGGGTGCCACATTGGCAGAAGACACTGTCACGGTGGTGGCCACGGTGGTGCTGTCCACTTTGCCATCGTTCACGATGAGAGTGATGACGTAGGTGCCCAATGCATCAGCCAAGAAGGTGGGCTTGGCCGAGGTTGGATTGGCCAACACAGCCACGCTGGTGGCGGGCTTGGACATCATGACCCAGCGGTAAGTGAGGGGATCGCGGTTGGCGTCGGTGCTGTTGGTACCGTCAAGGGTAACGGTAGAGGCCAACACCACGTTTTGGTTCACACCGGCGTTGGCAATGGGCTCTGAATTAGCGGCCGACACAGTGACCGTGGTGGCTGCGGCCACGCTGTCCACTTTGCCGTCGTTCACAATGAGTGAGGCCACATAGGTGCCAGACACATCGGCACGGAAGGTGGGCTTGGCCGAGGTGGCTGAAGACAACATGGCAATGCTGCCAGCAGGCCGTGTAATGAGGGCCCACTTGTAAGTGAGGAAGTCGTTGTTGGCGTCGGAGCTGTTAGAGCCGTCCAAAGTGACGGTGGTGCTAAGGGGCACGTTTTGTGCCAAGCCTGCGTTGGCCACAGGGGCCGAGTTGGCAGCGGCCACCGTAATCGTCACCACGGAAGGTGTACTGTCCACTTTGCCGTCGTTGACAACCAAGATGGCCGAGTAAGTGCCGGCCACATCGGCTGTGAATTTGGGATTGGGCGAGACCACAGAGCTGAGCGATGCGCCACTGCCCGATGGAATGCTGCCCATTGACCATTTGTAAGTCAGGGTGTCGCGGTTGGCGTCTGAGCTGCCGGTGCCATCTAGGGTCACCACGGTGCCCAAGCTGACGCTTTGGTTGGGGCCGGCATTTGCCACAGGCGTGGCATTGTTGACGCTGGCATAAACAGTGACCACAGAGGCGGGGCTGTTGGTTTTGCCATCGTTAACCACCAAAGACACGATGTAGTTGCCCGTCACGTCTGCCGTAAAGGTGGGCTTGGCCGACGTGGTGGACGACAAAGCGGCCAAGCTGCCCGCGGGCACGGCCGTCATTTGCCAGATGTAGGTGAGCGATTCGTTGTTGGCATCGCGGCTTCCACTGCCGTCCAAGGTGACCAAGCTGCCCGTGGTGACGTTTTGCGTCACGCCGGCATTGGCCACGGGAGCTGTGTTGGGGCTGCTGCAACCGGCGCCTGGCAAGAGACCCAAGACGGCAGAGCAACCATTGTTACCCCCACCACCACAGGCTACAAGCAAGGTGGTGAGCAAGGTGACGGAGGCGACGCGCAATGTATTTTTCATGGGGTACTTCACTTGCAAAGAGAGTGGTTGATGTCGATGTTTTCGGGATAACGAAGTCCCTTGTTGTTGTACAAATCAACAACGCCACCGATGATGCCGCCGGCCAACAAATTGCCCGCCATTTCCCAAGAGGGAAGGGCAGGTGCTTTGACGGTCAGGGGCTGGCTGAATTGGGTTTTGCAGGTAATTTCCAGGCCACGGTTGTCGCCGGCCACAGTCACTTGGCCAGGCGAGTTAAAGGTCCAGGTGCCTTTGGAATTTTCTGCACGGCAAAAAGCTTGAACGGCTTTGCCAGAACACATGACGCGCACTTGGAGCACTTGGGTGTCCTCGTTCAAGAGGCTGGCGCAGCCGCTTAGATAGGCCACGGCCAAGGCCACCAAGGGCAATTTGAGGTACTTAAAAGAGGTCATGGCGTGTTCTAGCTTTCTGCATATGCTATTTCTCTGTGCGTTTATCGACACGAAATACTCAAACTTGAGCGCTTGAGGCGTTTCAATGCGATTTAACAAAAGCGGCAACGGATTGCCGCCAGAGAACTATGCAAAATCCAAGCCGTGTTGGATCAAACCGACCAAATTAATGCGCGCAGCATTCAAATCGGTGTGGGCGGCCATGACGGCCAAGGCACTTTGGGATGTGCCAGCATCGAGCATGTTGACGTAAGTGCTTGATTCTGAAGGGGTGGGCGCGCGGCCCACCACATTGGTAAATACTTGCTTCACAAAGTCGGTGTTGCTGCTAGACCCCGCCATGTTGAGAAACAGGGGTGTGGCAATGCCCAAGTTGGCAATGGCGTCGCTGCTGTAGTTTTGGTCCAGCAAATTGATGACAATGCCAGCAAGCGCCTTGTCCTTGACGAAAGTGGGTCCTAACAATGCGCCAATCAGCTTTGCCGCTTCACCGGCATTGCCGCTTTCTACGTCCAGGGCCACCTTGCCGTTGCTGAACTGCAGGCGTTCGATGTTGCTGAGGTAATCGGTGTCGTCGCTGCCCGTGGGCTCGCTCACCACATAGCGGTTGCCGCTCTTGTTGATGGTGTAGCGTTCTTGCGGGCCGTTGTATATCACGGTGTCTAGGCCCAGGCCGCCGTCAAAAAAGTCGGTGCCGGGCTGGCCTTGGAGGGTGTCGTTGACCACCAGGCTGACTTTTTTTCGGTCGGTGACAAACTCTACTTGCTCTACATTGGTCAGCTGCGCGCGCTCGGTCAGGGCGCTGGCGCCCGACAGGGCATCGATGTAAGTAACGCCGCTGTCGAACACAATTTTGAATTGTGTGGAGCTGCCCACAATGACCACGGTGTCAAAGCCGCCGCCGCCATCGACCACGTCCCAACCGCCGCCGGGGTAGATGGTGTCGTCGTCGGCGGTGCCCGTGAGGACTTCACGGGTTTGGTTGTGGAGTTTGCCGAGGATGATCATCGATGTGTCAAGTGAATGTAATCAACTAAAACTAGATTTTGACTTATTGCAGATATTCAGTAAGACTCTGCCAGAATTCTAGAAACAATAAGTTGTTAACTCATTTGAACATGTCTACATCAAAAAACAAATTAACAGCCCTGTGTTTAGGGCTTAGTTTATGGCTGGCAGGTTGTGGCGGGGAAGACAAAGGCACCAAGGTGAGCTTTTTGCCTGCAGACGGGCAAGTAACCCTGACCACTGCCGCCCCCACCAATGTCAACGCCTATGCTGCAGCTAGGTTTTTGGAGCAAGCCAGTTGGGGGCCAACGCCAGCCGCAATTGCGGAGGTTCAGCGTTTAGGCATGGAGAGTTGGATTGACCGGCAGTTGGGCATGAAGTATTCGGACTTGAATCCGCCCAACTACGTGATTGATTACGACCAGAACCTCAATGCGGCTTTAGATTTGGCCTTTGGTTGGTTCAGGGCGCGTTTTTACGATTTGGCCATTGGCGGTGAAGACCAACTGCGACAGCGCATGGGTTGGGCCCTTTACAACTTCATTGTGTTGGGCGCTTTTGGTCAAGCACTGGGCCAAATTGAGTACTACAACATGTTGCAACGCAATGCGTTGGGACCTTTCCCCGATTTGATTCGTGCCGTGTCCCTCGATGCGCAAATGGGCGACTTCTTAAACAACAACCAAAACACGGCAGGTCGGCCCAATGAAAACTACGCCCGCGAGTTGATGCAGTTGTTCACGGTGGGGCTGACCAAGCTGGGCCCTGATGGCACCATCTTGAGAGATGCGCAGGGCAAAGCCATTGAAACGTACACGCAAGCCGACGTAATCAGTGCCACAAAAGCGTTGTCTGGATGGCAAAGTGAATGGCGTGAAACACCCAAGTCAGACAACATCAATGCACGTGTGCCCATGCGTCCGCGCCCCAATGCCGACTCACACGACAGCTCTCAAAAAGTATTGCTTGGCAAAGTGATTCCTGCAGGTCAAACCATCCAACAAGATTTGGAAAGCGTCATCAATATTTTGGTGAATCACCCCAACACGGCTCCCTTTGTTTCTAAGCGCTTGATTCAAAGTTTGGTGTCCAGCGACCCCTCGCCTGAATACATCGCTCGCGTGGGTTATGTGTTCATTCAGTCGGGTGGCAATTTGGGCAAGGTTGCCAAAGCCATTTTGCTGGACCCAGAAGCCAGGGCGGGTGACGACCCTCAGTATTTGCTGCCACGCATTGGCAAAATCAAAGAACCTATTCTTTACCAGGTTGGGTTTTTAAGGGCCTTGGGATGCAAGTCCGCTGTGGTCAGTCGCAACAATCCGGCCCATCTTTTTGATGCGCAGCAAAACCCTTATCGCGCCCAGAGTGTATTTGGATTCTATGCACCCAATCACAAAGCCCCCGAGTCTTTGACGCCTGCGCCAGAGCAAAAATTGTTAACGTCCAATGAGTTCAATTTCAGGGCTGGCAACTTCAACTACCAAACAGAACTGCCTCAGAATTTGATCAACGCGGGTTGCGAGTTGGATTTGTTCATCAAGGCTGCAGAGAAATCCGACGATGCATTGATTGCCCTGATCAGTGAAAGATTTTTCAAAGGTGCCATGCCTACCACTTTAAGGTCTGGCGCTAAAAAATTGCTTGCCAACAATTTGGCATCCAACACGCCTACCAGCAAGTTCTCGCTCATCTTGCAATTGTTGGTGACGTCTCCCACTTATGGAGTTGTGAAATGAATTCCCGTAGAAGTTTTTTAAAGCAGCTTTCCTTAACGGCCGGTGCCGGTTTGGTGGGGTCAACAGGGCTGTATTCATTCAACAGTTTGTCTGCCAATTTAAGTGGCTACAAGGCCTTGGTCATTGTCCATTTGAATGGCGGCAATGACGGCAACGACATGCTGGTTCCCATGGACGCAGCTTACTCTGACTATGAGCGTGCAAGGTCTAGCATTGCCGTGAAGAAGGATGCGCTACAAGCTTTGTCTGGCAGTTATTTGGGTCACACCTTGGGTGTCAACAAAGCCATTTCGCCATTGGTCGATATTTTTAACGCAGGTCGCCTGGCCTTTGTGGTGAACGCTGGCGCTTTGGTCAAGCCCACCACAGTGGCCGAGGTGATCAGCGGCAGAGCCACGTTACCGCCATTCCTTTACTCGCACCCCGAACAAACGCAATATGTGCAAGGTTGGATGGGCGATGAAGACCCCAGTGGTTGGGGCGGTCGTGCCATGGAGGCGTTTGCTGCGCAATCTGAATTGAAATCGCCACTGTTGTCGGTCAATACCAGCAACAACACAGCGGTGCTGGGCCAAAAAAGCCGAATTGTGAACGCCAACACTTGGAGTTCCAGCCGCCTTGGCATGGCCAACTTGACCAACCCCAATGATTCATGGACGCAGATCACTGAATCGATGACAAGGCTGCAATCGAACTCGGCTGTAGAGGCCGAGTACGCCAGAACATTCAGAGGCGTGTTTTTAGATTCAAAGGCATTGGCCTTTGCGCGCAATGCTGCCACCGAGCCTGCAGGGAATTTTGAAGACAACGACATTGCGCAACGCCTTCGCTACATTGCCCAGACCATGCCTTATTACAAGGTGACTGGCGCACCGCGGCAAATTTATTTCACCGAATGGGGCAACTTTGACACCCACGCCAATCAACGCTATACCAACGTGATGACAGGCAACGCCAACCAAGACGGTCAGTTGGCGCAATTGGCCAAAGCCTTGGCTGCGTTTGATCAATCGATGATGGCTGCAGGCATGTCCAATGAAGTGGCTGTGTTGGTCACCAGCGAATTCAACAGAACCCTCGACCCAGCCGCAGGCAATGGCTCAGACCATGCATGGGGCAGCCATTGGATGGTAATGGGCGGCCGTGTGAACGGTGGCCGCATGTACGGCCAAAAATTTCCGTCTTTGGTGTTGGGCGGTGTGGACGATGTGCATGAACAAAAGCGAGGCTATTGGCTGCCGCAAATTTCAAGCGATCAAGTGGCTGCCGACTTGTTGACATGGCTGGGCTTGCCCTCCGACAAACTTTCGCTGGTGATGCCTAACTTGGCCAACTTCAGCACCAAAACAGTGGGGTTCATGAATGGCTGATATCAGACTCACGGCCAACAACGATACATACGAGCACGCCAAGGAAAAATCTTGGAGCAATATTTATGGTTTGGCTGGCAACGACAAAATCATCATTCACGGCAACGCGAGTGTTGAGGGTGGCTCAGGCGATGACGAAATCATCAACGATGTGTTTACTTGGGTTGCAGGTAGCGTTAGTTTCTGGGATTCACCCAAAGCAATTTACGTTGATTTGGAAGCTGGCTATGCGTTAGACGGCCACGGCACGCGAGACACACTGGTCAATATTCGAGAAGTGTCGACACCTGGCCGCAATGGCGATGTGGTGCTTGGCACCTCCAAGGGCGACAGTGTTTGGCTGGGTGGTTTTTGGCAAGGCAATGTTGGCACGGCAACCATCGACTTGCGCGGTGGAAATGACATTGTCAACATTTATGACGCGGTTCAAAAAGACTTCACGATTGAAGTTTCGTTAGATGGCAAGTCGGCAAAAATTAGCAAAAACAGCTACACAGTGAATTTGCTCAATGTAGAGACCATCCTGTTTAGAAAAAATATCAACGGACAAAACTTTGACCAGTCCGTGAAGATTTTTGACTTGATTGATTTTTCAAAAGTTGGCCCCGCCACTTTGATTCAAAACAAAACAGATGGCTGGACGGTTGCCGCAGGCAAGTCCTTAACGTACAGCTTTATGACGGCTGCGCCAACTTATGGCGGCACCGAAGGTGGCACTGGCTTTACCGCACCTACCGCTGCGTACAAAACGGCTGTTCAAGCCATCTTCAATCGGTTGTCGCAAGAAACAGGTTTGACCTTTACAGAGGTGACAGACACTGCCACTTCATACGGTCAAATTAGATTCGGTGCCAACCAACAAGCCGCCACCAAAGGCTATGCCTATGTGCCAGGGCAAGTCAAAGATGACCGTGCGGGTGACGTGTGGCTAGACCTTGAAACGCTGCAACTCTTGGGCAAAGGACAAGAGGGCTGGGAAGTGCTGTTGCATGAGATTGGGCACGCTTTGGGTTTGTCGCATCCGGCGTCTGAGACAGAAGTCACAACGGCAACGCGCTTGGTCAGTGGTTGGAACGACAACGGTTACACCGTGATGTCGCCCAACAAGTCGACCAATCAATTGTGGCAATCGTGGTTTGGCGCCTTGGACATCCAAGCGCTTCAGTCTTTGTATGGCAATTCCAAAGCGACGTCCTCGGCCAATGATGTTTACAAACTGCCCTTGACGCAGGGTCTCAGCATGGACACCTTGCGTGATTTGGGCGGTGCCACAGACACGCTTGATTTGTCTGCGCAAAGCTTGGGGGTTTGGGTTGATTTAAAGCCTGGCAGCTTTTCTTCTGTAGGCACAACCGCCTCTGGTTTTGGGGCCATCAATAATTTGTTCATCGACGTCAATACCGTCATTGAGAACGTGGTGGGCACCAAGAATGACGATGTGCTGTATGGCAATGACGTTAACAACAGCATTTATGAGGGTGGTGGTAACGACAAAATTGATGGCCGTGGTGGTTTGGACACGGTGGTGTTTGTTGAAGCACGGGCGGGCTACACAGTGACCAAATCGCTGGTGGATGCCAGCTGGTATGTGGAGGCCAAAAATGGCGCCCTGGGCAGTGATGAGGTGATCAATACCGAGCGCCTTCAGTTTGCCGATACCAAAATTGCCTTGGACGTCGATGCCAACCCGGCCATGGCTGCCAAGCTGATTGGCGTGATTTTGGGGGGCAGTTGGGTCAAGAGCTTGTTCATCAATGGCTTGGCATTGGGCATTTTGGACAACGGCTACACCCCCGTCACCTTGGCCAGACTGGGCCTAGAGTCGGCCATGTTTGTGGGCTTGGCAGGTTCTTCTGGCAACAAAGACTTCTACAACCTGGTCTACAAAAATGTCTATGGCTCGCTTCCAAGTGCCGCCGCACTTCAAGCGGCCTTGAGCCAAATGGACTCTGGACAGGCCACCCAAGCGGACATGGTGATGAAGCTGATTGATGTGCCGCAAAACCTGCTCAACATCGACTTGGTGGGCATTCAAGCGCAAGGTTTTGAGTACGTGAGTTAAGGCTTGAAGCCCTGTGGGCGGGGCTTTGAGCGAGGTTTGAAAGTTTTTTCAGGCCTGCCTGAAAAATTCATATAGGAAGTGGTTAGAATCCTTCCTATATGAATTCCATCATCCGCGTTCCATTGAACACCAACCCCGAGCAATTTGCCCGCTTGCAAGCTTTGCAATCGGCCTTTGCCGAGGTGTGCAATGCTTTGGCGCCTGAAGTTAAAAAGAGCCGTGTGTGGAATCGAGTGGCTTTGCACCACTTGCATTACCGTACTTTGCGCGAAAAGTTTCCGGCTTTGGGCTCGCAAATGATTTGCAATGCCATCTATGCGGTGTCACGCGCTTCTCGCTTGGTCTTTCAAACGCCGGGCAGTCCGTTCAATTTGACGAAGTTGGGCGACAAACCTCTGCCTTTGCTGCAATTTGCCGACAGTTGCCCGGTTTACTTCGATCGGCACACGCTCAGCATCAAAGGCACCAAGTTGTCTTTGTTCACCTTGGACGGGCGCATGCATTTTGAGTTAACCCTCCCTGAAGAGCAGCTTTTGCTGTTTAAAGTGGCTAAATTGCGCGAAATTTCGCTAACGCGCAGGCTGGATGGCTTGTATGAGTTGGCATTCTGGCTTGAAGCGCCGGCCACGCAAACCATTCACATCTCCCATACCGATGCGCTAGACGATGCAAGTCTTCTGGCCGCCCAAGCGGTGCCCGCAGAAATTCTGGCGGCGCGCTCGCTCATTCCCGATTACCTGTCCATTGAGGTTGCTGCATGAAGCCCCAAACCCCGCCTTCCGAATTGGCTCTGGCCTTTGAGCCGCTCCGGCCAGTCCTCATACGTGCTGCCGTTTTCAGCATGATCATCAGCTTGCTGGCTTTGTCGCCCACGGTGTACATGCTCGAGGTGTACGACCGTGTGGTCAACAGCCGCAGCGACACGACGCTGTTCATGCTGACCATTGTGGTGGTGCTGTGCTACGCCGTGATGGAAATTTTGGAAAAAGTGCGCGGCGCCATGATGCGCGCGGCGGGTGTGCAACTAGACAACAAATTGTCTGAGCGTGTTTACAACGCCATGTTTCAAGGCTTTTTGCGCCGCCATGTGTCGGGCGGGATGCAGGTGCTCAACGATTTGAAACTGGTGCGCGAGTTTTTGTTCAACCCGGCCTTGCTGGCCGTCATGGAAGCGCCTGTGGCCTTGGTGGCTTTGGCGCTGATTTTTGCCATCAACCCATTGCTGGGCTGGTCGGCGGTCATTGGCGCCATTGCCCAAATGGGCGTGGCCTACATGAACGAGCGCGCAACTCGCAAGCCCCTCAATGAAGCCAACCGCAGTGCCATGGGCGCCATGCAGTTTGCCGAGGCCTCGCTTCGCAATGCGCACGTGATGGAGTCGATGGGCATGCTCGATGCGGTGCATGCCCGCTGGCAAAAGCGCCAACGCGAATTTTTGTCGCACCAAGCGCAGGCTTCTGAAGGTGCGGGTTTGTGGACGGCCATGAGCAAGCTAATTCAGCAGCTCATGGGTTCGGTTTTGTTGGGTCTGGGTGCTTGGCTGATGTTGGGCAATGCCCTCAACGGCGGTGCCAGCATGATGATCATTGGCTCGGTATTGGGTGGCCGTGTGTTGGCACCGCTGGGTCAAGTGGTGGCGCAGTGGAATGCGGTGGTCAATGTGCGCTCTGCATGGTCGCGCTTAGAAGCGCTGCTGGCGCAGATGCCCGAAAAGCCAGAAGCCATGCCTTTGCCTGCACCCAAAGGTTTTCTCACTGTTGAGGCGCTCATTGCGGGCGCGCCTGGCCAGCAGGTGCCCATTGTGCGCGGCGTGCAATTTGCAGCGCAGCCCGGCGAAGTGGTGGCGGTCATTGGCCCATCGGCCTCTGGCAAAACCACTTTGGCCAAACTCTTGGTGGGTTTGTGGCCCTCTATCAGCGGCAAGGTTCGCTTAGACGGAGCCGATGTGCATTTGTGGGACAAAGCCGAGCTGGGTCCTTACTTGGGTTATTTGCCACAAGGCGTTGAATTGTTAGACGGTACCCTGGCCGAAAACATTGCGCGCTTTGGCGATGTTGACATGGTGCAAGTTGAAGCTGCAGCGCGCTTGGTGGGTTTGCACGATCTCATCATGTCGATGCCGCAAGGTTACAACAGCCCCATCGGCCGCGATGGCACCATGCTGTCGGGTGGTCAACGTCAGCGGGTGGGCTTGGCTCGTGCGCTGTATGCCAAGCCGGTGTTTGTGGTGCTAGACGAGCCCAACTCTAGCTTGGATGAGGCGGGAGATGCCGCATTGGCAGGCGCCATTGCAGCGCTTAAGCAATTGGGCACCACCTTTGTGGTGATGACCCACCGCAGCAGCATTTTGAGTGTGGCCGACAAAATACTTTTAATGAGGGAAGGCGCGCAACACGCCTTTGGTCCCCGCGATGAAGTTTTGGCCGCACTTCAGCAGAAAGCGCAATCATGAAAATTCCAGAACTGTTCAATCGCAACGAGTTGTCTCGCACGCTGTGGAATTTCCGCCGCGAGTTTGTGGTGGCCGGCATTTTCAGCATGGTGGCCAACTTGCTGATGTTGGTACCCACCATTTACATGCTGCAAATTTACGACCGCGTCATGGTGAGCCAAAGCACTGGCACTTTGCTGGTGGTGTCGCTCATTACGCTGTTCTTCTTTGGCGTGCTGACCTTTTCTGAATGGTCCAGAACGCGTTTGTTGGTTCGCTCGGGCGTGCGCTTAGACGAGATGCTCAGCAAACGCTTGTTTCATGCCAGCTACGAAGCGTATTTGAATCCGGCCATTGCCAACCCTTCGCGTTCTTTCAACGACCTGACCGAGTTGCGCCAGTTTTTAACGGGCAACGGCATCTTTGCATTCTTTGATGCGCCATGGGTGCCCATCTATGTGGCGGTGTTGTTCATGTTGCATCCTTGGTTGGGTGTGATGGCTTTGTTTTTTGGCGCGGTGCAGTGCGTCTTGGCTTGGTGGGGTAGCAATGCCACCAAGCCGACCCAAGCCACAGCCAGCAAAGCGCAGCAAGAAGTGAATGGTTATTTGCAAAGCAAATTTCGCAATGCCGAAGTGGTGGAGTCCATGGGCATGGTGGGCAATTTGTACCGCCGTTGGTCAGTGCGCAATGCCAATGCCATGGGCGAGGGTTTGAATGCCCAAGCAGTGGCTGGCCGTGTCATGGCGTGGAGCAAGTTTGTGCGTTACACGCAGCAGTCGTTGGCGCTGGGTGGGGGTGCGTTGTTGGTCATTCACGGTGAGTTGTCGCCAGGTGCCATGATTGCGGCCAACGTGCTAACCACTCGTGCATTGGCCCCTATCGATTTGATGGTGGGTACATGGAGCAGCTTTTTAAGTGCACGCGATGCCTTTGGTCGCCTGCGAGATTTGCTTGAAGCACATCCCTTGCGCAACTTACAAGCCATGAACGTGGTGCCGCAAGGCGACATGGTGGTTAAAGAGGTGGTGGCTTCCGCACCTGGTCGTGAAGCGCCTATCTTGAAGGGCGTGAGTGCACTGTTCCCCAAAGGTTCTGTCACGGTGGTGTTGGGCGCTTCAGGTTCTGGCAAGTCGACGTTTGCGCGCGTGCTGCTAGGTATTTGGCCGCACTCTTCTGGCCAAGTGATGTTGGATGGCCATGCAGTGCGCAATTGGGATCGCATGGAACTGGGCCCGCACATTGGCTACTTGCCACAAGACATTGAATTGTTTGATGGCACCATTGCCGAGAACATTGCACGCGCTGGCCGTGTCGATTCAGACAAAGTGATTGCAGCTGCAACCGCGTCTGGTTTGCACGCCATGATTTTGCGCTTCCCGAAGGGTTACGACACGCCCATGGGTGAGGCAGGAAGTTTGTTGTCGGGTGGCCAGCGTCAGCGTGTTGGTTTGGCCCGCGCCCTCTATGGCGAGCCGGCCTTGGTGGTGCTAGATGAGCCCAACGCCAACTTGGACGACGAAGGCGAAAACGCATTGGTGCGTGCTGTGCAAGGCTTGAAAGCCCAAGGCAAAACCGTGGTGCTGATCAGTCATCGCCCAGGCATTGTGAGCGTGGCCGATCGCTTGTTGATTTTGCACGAAGGCACAGTGCAAGCCAGTGGCCCGCGCGATGGCGTGTTGGCCGCTTTGCAACAACAACGCGAACAAGCACTGGCTGCGGCCAATGCTGCGCAGGTGGCGCCGCCCAATGCCGCAAATGGTGCAGCACCTGCTGCCAATTGAATTTATCTATTTTTGACACACTGAATCGAGACTGTCATGGCCCTTCAAAATTTAACGAAATCTTCCAAAGCTGCAGCGCAAGACGCGCAAGTGGTGAATGCGGCTGATACAGGCGGTATGCGCGCCTCTGCCGATACATCGGCCGTGGCCAGAACGGGGTTGTGGGTATTGGGTTTGGGCTTTGGTGGCTTCTTGCTCTGGGCAGCCTTGGCGCCTCTAGACGAAGGCGTGCCTACACAAGGCATGGTGACCTTGGACACCAAGCGCAAAACGGTGCAGCATTTGTCGGGCGGCATTGTGAAAGAAGTACTGGTGCAAGAAGGCCAACAAGTGAAAGAGGGCCAGCCCCTGTTGCGTTTAGACGGTGCTGTGGCCAAGGCCAACTACGAAGCCGTGCGCCAACGTTACTTGGGCTACCGCGCCATGCAAAGCCGCTTGTTTGCAGAGCAAGCAGGCAACGATGCCATTGACTTTCACCCCGATGTGAAAGCTGCCATGAGCGACCCCCTGATCAAGCAACAAGTGAGCACGCAGCAACAACTGATTCAAGCACGTCGCGCGGCTTTGGCCGCCGACTTGCAAGGCATTGAGGAAAGTGTGCAGGGCCTCAAAGAACAATTGACGTCGTATCAAAATATTTTGGTGCAGCGCCGCAGCCAATTGGCCTTGTTGAGCGAAGAACTGACCAACACCCGCGGCATGGTGAAGGAAGGCTACGCACCGCGCAACCGTCAACTGGAGTTGGAGCGCATGGTGGCCGAGTCCAATGCGGCCATTGCCGATTTGATGGGCAACTCGTTGCGCGTGAACCGACAAGTGGCCGAGTTGACCCAACGCTCTTTGGCACGCAAACAAGAGTACCGCAAAGAAGTGGAATCGCAATTGGCCGAGGTGACGCGTGAAGTGCAATCGGATGCCGAGAAATTTGTAGCCGTTACAGCCGACCTCGATCGCATGGAAATCAAGGCGCCTGCCACGGGCCAAGTGGTGGGCTTGACTGTGCAAACGGTGGGTGCCGTGTTGCAGCCAGGTCAGAAGTTGTTAGACGTGGTGCCCGACTCGCAGACACTGCTGTTGGAGGCACACATTCCGCCGCATTTGATTGACAAGGTGCAAGCTGGTTTGTCGACCGATGTGCGCTTCAATGCGTTTGCACATTCGCCCCAATTGGTGGTGGAAGGCAAAGTGTTGTCGGTGTCGGGCGATTTGCTCAGCGACCCCGCACAGCCGCAGTTTTCTTATTTCTTAGCACGCGTGCAAGTGACGCCCGACGGTATGAAAACATTGGGCTCGCGTCAAATGCAGCCTGGCATGCCAGCCGAGATTGTGATCAAAACGGGTGAGCGCTCCATGTTGACTTACCTGTTGCACCCCTTGGTGAAGCGCATGGCTTCGTCGATGAAGGAAGAGTGATGCGAAACACGTCTATTTTGATGAAGGGCATGGTGTTGAGTGCCTTGGCGGTTTCTGCCATGGCGGTGTGCGCACAATCTGCGGTGATGGATTTCAAGCAGGTCTACCAATCGGCACTTGAGCAAGATGCCAGCATTCGGGCATCGCGCGCTGCAGCCGATTCTGGCCGCGAGCGTTTGCCGCAAGCACGTGCCGCTTTGTTGCCCCAGGTGTCGGCCAATGCAGGCCGAAACTTCAACGATCTAAATTCCACTTCGCCCAATATTTTGGGGGCACTCACCACCACCAACGACAAATATTTCAGCGACAGCCGCGCGGTGCAATTGCGCCAACCCTTGATGAACATGCAGCGCTGGTTGCAGTTTGAGCAAGCCAAATCTTTGGTGGAAGAGTCTGAAGCCACGCTAGACCGCGACTTGCAAAACTTGGTCGTGCGAGTGGCGGGTGCGTACTTTGAATACCTAATGGCTGATGAGCAGCTTGAACTGGTTCTGGCGCAAAAGAAGATGTACACCGCACTGGTCGATGCCGCCAAGAAAGGCTTGGCAGCAGGCTCTGGCACGCGAACCGACATTGACGATGCACAAGCGCGCTTGGACATGGCCAGTGCGCAAGAATTGGAAGCACGTCAAAACCAAGACCAGACACGTCGTCAATTGGAAGTGCTGATCAACCAGCCAGTGGGTTCTGTGGCCAAGCTCAATGTGGCGGCTTTGAAATTGGTAGGCCCTTTGCCAGCCAATTTGGACGAGTGGACCCAGAAGGCCGAGAAAAACAGCCCTGAGATGAAAGCCATGCAAGCCCGCTTAGATGCGGCGCGCCGTGAGGTGAGCAAATCACAGGCTGGGCATTTGCCCACCTTGGATGCTGTTGCCCAGTGGTCCAACAGTGGCAGCGAAAACATCACCCGCATCAACTCGCGCTACGAAAACAAGTCCATTGGCTTGCAGCTCAATGTGCCTTTGTTTTCGGGGGGCTATGTCAACTCCACCATTCGCCAAGCCGTGGCCGAGCAAACCCGCGCTGAAGAATCTTTGGAAGCCCTGCGCCGCGATTTGGGTGTGCGGGTGCACAGAGAGTACCGCGGCGTGAGTGAAGGCGTGATGCGTGTGCGGGCTTTAGAGCAAGCAGCAAGATCGGCCGAGCAAATGATGAAGTCGACGCAAATGTCTTTGAAGGCGGGTGCTCGCACACAACTGGATGTGCTGAATGCGCAGCAGCAATACACCCTGGCCCTGCGCGATTTGGCGCAAGCGCGGTTTGTGTATTTGATGTCTAAGGTGAAGCTGGCTGCGTTGGCAGGTGACGATGCGGTGGCTTCGGTGGACGAGGTCAATGCCAGTTTGATGGGCGTTGCAAAGTAAGCTGGGTCAATTCATTTTGCAAATCGAAGTTTGAAACTTAGCTTTGCAAGCCGCGCAGTAAAGCTGCCACTTCGGCAAACCCCGCGCCGCGCTCAAGTTGTGCAATGTACGTTGGCAGGTGCTTGAGTTCTTTTTCAAAGCGTTTGATGTTGGCCACGCCCACGCTGTGCGTGAAATGCTCAAACATCACTTGGTCGTTGGTGGAGTCGCCCACGTACACCCACTGGTCGAGCTCTTTTGTAAGGTCTCTGCCTGTGAGTTCTTTCAAAATCCATTGCGCGCCATGCCACTTGTTGTGGTCTCCAAACCATGCATTGATGTGGATGCTGCTAACGGTGGCCGTCATACCTTCTTCTTTCAGCAGTTTTAAAACTTGCTGAATTTGTTCTGGTGGCAAGTGATGAAACTCGCTGTGGTCAAACGCAATGTCGGTTTCGCGGCCAGGTGAATCCTGAGCCATCACAGTGCCTGGAATTTCTTGCAGCACGCGTTTGGCAATGCGTTGCATTTCTTGGAAGTTGCGGGTGCGGGTGGCCAAGTCTTGTTGGTAGATTTTGTTGACTTGGTTTGTTTGTGGGTTGTGTAGCAAGGCTACTGCGCCGTTCTCGGCCACCATGGCATTGACGGGCCAGGTGGATGCAAAGGGAATGCTCCAACCCACAGGCCTGCCTGTAATGGGGATGACCATGAGGCCCGCAGCTTTTAAATTGTGGAGGGCCTGAAGTGCATCGGCGGTGATGGCGCCTTCGGTGGTGAGCGTGTCGTCAATGTCGGTGAAGACGCCAAGGATGTTGGCGCGGGCGCTTTCAGGCCATGACGATAGAGGCTTCATTTCAAATTTTGAGAGGGTTTTAGTTTGATAAATTTTGCAATTCGCATTCCGGAAGATTCAAAGTAATCAGTTGCTTCAATGGAAGCGTTATTCCAAAAATTTCTTTCTTCAGCTTCACTTTTGAATTTAGGAATAGTTTTTATGGAAGCAGAATCCTCCGTATCACTTGTAACCTTTGGTTTATCGATCATTGAGAGTCTTTCAGCATCTGATGCATATCAATAAATAACTCTAATTCATATTCCATTTAAATACATTGCTATAGGCTGTGTAACCAACTAAAGTGTTGCTTATGACAAAAAAATCTGGAATCAATGCAAATTCAATTACCGAAGAGAAGCTCTCAGGTCGTTTGGAAGCAAAGAAAATTTTGATCGCCAGATTAAAAAGTCAGCCTATTCATGGTCAAAGAGATTGGACGCGTGATGAGCTTTATGAAGCAGATCCCAAAGCCAAGCCCGCATGCTCGCGCAGCGGATGGAAGTGAATCTTGGGAAAGCGCTCTTGCGCCAAACGTACGTCATAAGGCGAGGTGCACAAATAAGCCAAGGTATCAGCCGCATCCAAGGCCATGCGCTGTGGATAAGCGTTTAAGA
>JACCDX010028980.1_pt1 | contig 29296 bp, 26 predicted proteins | sample 7449681 | NCBI WGS metagenome assembly JACCDX01 (sample SAMN15323450, study PRJNA562643) | freshwater metagenome | isolation source: river surface water | place: USA:Blue River Watershed | collected 2017-08-18
ATTTGAAATCTTCTTAAGAATAACCATCACCAAAGTAACTGCTGGATTAAAATGCGCTCCACTTGTCTTCATGCCCACCTTAATTACAACAGCTAGGCCGAGCGCGGTTGCTAAGGCATTGATCAATAACTTAACTCCACCATCTTGAGCAATGTTTGCGGCCATGTGTCCTGAACCCACAATTGCAACTGCCAAGATCATGGTTCCAATAAATTCCATACCGGTGGCTCTTTTTTGTTTCATCCCTGCCTCCTTGATGGTAAAGAGTTAGATTTGAGTCAAAATAGTAAATCCGGCCAGGCCAATTAATAAAAAGGCAAAGCCACGTTTTAGATGAACAGTTGGTGACTTTGCTGCCAATCTAGAGGTGTAGCGAGCAATTAATACGGCAGACAGTGAGATTAACAGTGGATAGCCCCAATCAATTTCTTGCCAAATCGAAAACTTGGCTAGGAATGCGGTTAAGCAATTTAGGGCGATGATTAGCAGTGAGGTACCAGCAGCTTTGTTTTGGGGGGTATGAAAAAACAAAACCAAAACAGGAATTGCTAAGAAGCCGCCACCTATTCCAAATAAGCCAGTTAAGGAGCCAATTAATAGGGAGAGTAAAACCAATGCCCAGACTGGAATCTTCTTTTCAGGTGAATCTTTAATCGGTGCTTTAAGCATTGAATATGCAGCGCCAATTAAAACCAGTGAGAACCCAATCAAAATTATTTCATCTGCAATCTTTGCGACAATCAAGCCGAAGCCAATATTGGTTAGTAGGCCAAGTGCCCAAATCGTTAGCGCCTCTTTAACTAATACATCTTTGCTTTTAAATTTTGGGCCAAGACCTGCAACTGCGGCTAAGAAAACAACTGCTAGGGCTGCGGTGGTGGCAGCGACCGGAGTGAAATCAAATAGGTAAAGCAGAATTGGAACGGAGACCATCGCCCCACCTGCGCCAATAAATCCAAGCACTGCGCCAATAAATCCTCCGCTAAGTAGCGCGGTAAGGATTAAGCCGATCTCCATAACCTGATACTCCCACATATTTACTAAATAACGGCAGAAAAAAACCGCCCTCATGGTTTATTACCAAGAGGGCGGTTTTTACTTAATTTAAATTAGCTAAAAAACAGCAGTGTTCCTACGTTGCTGCCAAAATCTGCGCCACCACGAAGTAGAGCAAATATGATCAATGCTGCACCAGCAAGGGAAAGATCCTTGAAGAATGCAATTGACTCATTTTGCTTCGCCGTGGCATCACTTTCTTTCCAGAATGCATGCATTAGGAAAGCTGTTGGGATTAAGAAGATGGCAATTAATAGCGCACCAAGATCAGCATAGAATCCAAGAACGACATAGATTCCACCAAGTATCAACATTAATCCACTTAAGTAAACTGAGATCTTTGCCATTGGCACTTTCTTGTACTGGGCATAACCAATCATTGCCTGGGCCTTTGTGAAGTGATTTACGCCAGAGCTAATGAATAGCAATGCAAACAGCACTCTGCCTGCTATTAAAAGGATTTCTGTTATTGACATGTATTTCCTTACCGCTAGTTTTCGCCCAATTGGGCCTTGGTAATAAAGGTAAGGGCTACTGTCAGGTATTTAAACTAAACTATGGGTGTGTTTAATGAAATTATCTTTTTTTTACTGTTGGCGTGAGTAATACATGAGTAACGCCGAACAACTTGCGACCATCTTGCATGTAGACATGGATGCTTTCTACGCATCAGTTGCAGAGAAAGATAATCCAAAATTAAAAGGTAAAGCGGTGGTAGTTGGCGCTGGCAGACGAGGTGTGGTCTCTGCTGCAAATTATGAAGCACGTAAATTTGGAATACGGGCGGCAATGCCAGTTTATAAAGCAAAAGCATTAGCCCCACATGCAATTTTTATCTCACCAGATATGGCTCGTTATGAAGAGGTATCAAGGGCGGTTATGAAAATATTTGAGGAGGTAACTCCATTAGTTGAACCAATCTCATTAGATGAGGCTTTTCTCGATGTGACTGGATCCAAAAGATTATTGGGCAGCGGTCGACAGATTGCAGATTTAATCCGCAGGCGAGTCGAAGAGCAGGAAGGTATTACCTGCTCAGTTGGAATCGCTCACAATAAATTTATTGCAAAAATCGCATCCAATCACTGCAAACCAAATGGGGTATTAGAGATTGATTCAGAAAAAGTCTTAGATTTTCTGCACCCCCTTGCTGCAAACCAGATTTGGGGAGTAGGGCCAAAGACTAATGAGCAGTTAATGAAGATGGGCCTATTAACAGTTGGCGACATTGCAAATACTCCACGCAGTACATTGATTCGAGTTTTAGGCCAAGCAAGTGGCAGCTCCTTGTATGAGTTAGCTTGGGGACGAGATTATCGAGATGTTGAGACTGAACATATCGAAAAAAGTATTAGCGCCTCTGAAACCTTTGATCTTGATTTAGATTCGCAAGAGGAAATCTTGAAGGAGTTTTTACGATTAACTGAGCGTGGTGTGGAGCGGATGCGAGAGAAGGGATTTGCAACCAACACAATTTCAATAAAGGTAAGGTTTGCAGATTTTAAAACTATCTCAAGATCTAAAACAGTTGATTTACCAATTACTGGAACACAGGAAATATTCGAAGTTGTGAAAAATCTTTATCTCGCCTTAAATCTAGATCGGGTTTTGATTAGGTTAGTTGGCATCAGCCTTGATTCATTAGTTGAGGATGCCGATGTTAAACAGTTAACACTTGGCGAGCGCACTACCGGCTGGCGCCAGGCAGATAAGGCGATCGATCGAATTAAGGGCAGATTTGGCGCAGGTAGTCTTCGGCCAGCCAGATTGGTTGAAGATCACCAAGATGAATAGCCAGTTAGGGTTTTCAAAATAACTCTAAGTACTCTATATTTCGAATATGGCCCTATCTGATCATGAACGAAAGCTATTAGCTGAGATGGAGGCTGCCCTAGAGCAGGAGGATCCAAGACTTCTTTCGACTCTGACCGGCAAAGCCCGCACCAGACAAAGCTCTCGAGCCCTGCTTGGCCTAAGCATTTTGGTCGTTGGCCTGCTTGTTCTAATTAGTGGCTTAATCGCTCAGGCAACGGTGGTTGGGGTAGTTGCATTTTTAATCTGCCTTGCTGGGGTGCTGTTAATCATTACAAATATCTCCATTAAAACTGGTGGCAAATCCATTAAAAAGCCGGGCTGGGGCTCAACCCTGGAGGAGAGATGGGATCGCCGCACCAACGATAATTAGTTAAACCACCTAGCCTTCGCTGCCCCTTCACCACCCTGCCGGGTGGTTTTTTTATGCCCATTTACAAAGGGGAGGGTGGGGGAGGCAAAGTGGGTGCGGGGGGTTGAAAGTGGGGAAAAAGGGAGTAAAGTGGTGACCTAGGGTCAATTCTTGAGCGTGGGGGGTCTACAGCGATGTTTCTTGGCACCCATGAACCAAAGCTTGATGAAAAGGGCAGATTAATTTTGCCAGCCAGATTTAGAGATGAGTTATCTGAAGGTTTAGTAATTACAAAAGGTCAAGAGCGCTGTCTTTATGTTTTTACCGCCGCTGAGTTTGCATTAATAACTGAAAGATTGCGACAAGCACCAGTTACTCAGAAAAATTCTCGAGATTATTTAAGAGTTATGTTTGCTGGCGCTCATGATGAGGTGCCAGATAACCAAGGTCGGGTAACAATTCCAGCTGGTCTTAGAACCTATGCCACATTAGAAAAAAACTGTGTGGTAATTGGCGCAAATACCAGACTTGAAATTTGGGATGCAACTGCGTGGAGTAAGTATTTAGCCGATCGCGAAAAAACCTTTGCTGATGTTTCAGAGGAGGTGCTACCTGGATTGTTTTAAATCCAATCAATTATCTATTTAGGCCACCGCCCCTCATAAAGATTCGCGGCGCCACTTCCCCGGTGCCGCGTGTTATTTGAAGATGATCCGTCGAGCGGCGGTGACCTAAGTAGATAAGTGAGGTAGTAGGTAAGAAAAAAAAAGAAAAAGAAAAGCAAAAAAAAAGTTAAGTAGGGGGAGGAGAGAAAAATGAGTGCAGATCTAGCACACATTCCGGTTGCACTTGATCAGTGCGTTGATTTGCTCTCCCCAGCATTTGCTAATAAATCAAAGCCATATCTACTAGATGCCACTTTAGGACTTGGTGGGCATGCCAAGGTGTTTTTACAACAATTTTCTAATTTACACTTGATTGGAATTGATCGTGATCAAGCTGCGATCAAGATAGCGCAAAGCAACCTAGCTGCTTTCTCTGATCGAGTAAGCATTACCCACGCAACCTATGATCAAATTAATTTAGCACTAGATAATGCCGGGGTTTCAAAGGTTGATGGCATCCTCTTTGATTTAGGTGTTTCATCGATGCAGTTGGATATGGCAGAGCGAGGTTTTTCCTACTCCCAGCAGGCCCCCCTAGATATGCGAATGGATCAAAGCAAGCCACTTACCGCATCCATAATTCTTAATACATACTCACATGGTCAGTTAGCAAAAATTCTGCAAAATTATGGTGAAGAGAAGTTTGCAAGCAAGATCGCTGAAAACATTATTAAGGCACGAAATACTGGCACCTTAAATACCACCACAGATTTAGCTGCGATTGTTAAGGATTCGATTCCAGCCCCAGCTCGTCGGACCGGCGGAAACCCAGCAAAGCGAACCTTTCAAGCACTACGCATTGAGGTTAATCAAGAGTTAGCCATCCTTGAAAGGGCCATACCGGCAGCCTTAGATGCTTTAGCTGTTGGAGCTCGCCTGGTCGTGATGAGTTATCAATCGCTGGAGGATCGAATTGTTAAAAGTTTTTTCACTCAAGCGACTAAATCAAATACCCCACTAAGACTTCCAGTTGAGCTACCAAACTCAGCTGCCTCATTTGAATTACTGCATAGTGGTAGCACCGCAGCAACTGATGCGGAGCAGTTAAGCAATCCACGTTCCCAATCTATGCGCTTGCGCGCTATTGAGCGAAGGTTTTCTTAATGGCGATATTTGAATTAGCCCCAGCAATTAGGATCTCCACCAAAATTGTTAAAGCCCAGACCAATAAAGCGGTTTTGCGATTAGCGCCAGAGATAAAAAATGGTGAGGTTGCAAATGATCGAACCTTTGTGGTTTTCCTTGCAACAATATTTACCGCTAGCTTATTGTCGCTGCTGGTGATTAATACCGCGCTCGCACGGGATGCATTTGTACTGTCAGAGCTAAAGCAGCAAGCGCAACTACTAACAGATCAACGTGAGGCGATCTTGCAAGAGGTGGCGGCAAAATCTTCGCCAGATAAGTTGGCGCAAAGTGCTAGTGAACTAGGCATGGTGGCATCTAGTAATCCAAGATTTTTAGATATGTCGGTGGGTAAGTGATGAACCAACAATTACTTGTGCAGGATCGAATTCGAAAAATTGTTGCGATTGCAATAGTTATCTTCTTGCTCTTTGGACTGCGCCTTATTGAAATTCAAGCAATTAGAGCAAATGGATATGTGGAAAAAGCTGATACTGAATTAAGTAAGTCGGCCACATTGCTAGCGCCTAGAGGAACTATCTATGACATTAATGGGGTTGAGCTTGCCAGATCAATCTCGGCTATGAACATCGCAGTTGATCAAACGGTAGTTAATGATCCAATTGCAGCAGCACAGGTTGTAGCACCAATTTTAGGGATGAGCCCAGCGCAGTTAGCACCGCAATTAACTGGTGATCGAAGATATGTTTTAATCGCTAAAGATATTACGCCTGAAAAATGGCGACAGGTATATGAAGCAATTGGTGCCTATAACAGTCAAGTATTAAAAACTAAAGAGGGCATTAGTAAGCGAATCGGTGGCTTTGTGCCAGAGCGAAGCTATATACGGGATTATCCAAGTGGAAAGTTAACATCCTCATTAGTTGGAATTATTAATGATCAAGGCTTTGGTGCATCTGGAATTGAAAGCAGTTTAAATGGCCTGCTATCTGGGGTAAATGGAAAGTATGTCTATGCCAATGGCCGAGGAAATATAATTCCAGGATCAGAGCGAGTAAGTGTTGAAGCAAAATCTGGCACAAGTGTTCGATTAACAATTGATCGAGATGTTCAGTGGGTAGCTCAAAATGCGATTAGCCAGGCAGTATCAGCATCAAGAGCGCAATCTGGAACTGTGATTGTGATGGATCCAAAAACTGGCGCCATCTTGGCCCAAGCCAGTGCGCCAACCTTCGACCCAAGTGTTTCAAGTTCAATAACTTTAGAGAAGCTAAAGAACCCAGCGGTGCAAGAGGTTTATGAACCTGGCTCAACTGGAAAGGTTATTACTGTTGCAGCTGCGCTAGAAGAAGGATTAGTTTCACCAGAATCAGTTTTTACAATCCCTTACAAAATGAAGGTGGCAGATCAATATTTTCATGATCATGAAAAACACCCAACTCAGCGATTAACTACCGCTGGCTTACTAGCGGTTTCAAGTAATACTGGTTCAATCCAGATCGGACAAAAACTGGGTAAAGATGTTTTATATGATTACCTTCGAAAGTTTGGTATCGGTGAGAGCACTAATTCAAAACTACCGGGTGAATCAGCTGGAATTTTGCATCCAGTTAAAAACTGGTCTGGTACCTCACTGCCAACGATTGCATTTGGTCAAGGTTATTCATTAACAGCCATGCAAGCGACCTCCGTATTTGCAACAATTGCAAATGATGGCGTACGGGTTTCACCTTCAATTCTTGCTGGCGTTGTTGATGAAAGTGGCAAGTACACACCTGCTAAACCAAATGATTCAACTCGAGTTCTTAGCTCACAAACTGCAACAGATATGCGAGCGATGATGGAGAGTGTGGTTTCCAGTAATGGAACTGCGCCAAGTGCGGCTATTTCAGGTTATCGAATTGCTGGAAAGACTGGAACTGCAAACCGATTTAACTCTGCTTGCAAATGTTACAGCGGCTACACCGCATCCTTTATTGGCTTTGCACCAGCAGATGCACCTAAGTATGTAATCAGTGTGACCATCCAAGATCCAAAAGGCATGCATTGGGGTGGGGTTCTCGCTGGTCCAGTATTTAAGAAGGTAATGAGCTTTGTTCTGCAAAGTGAGCGGGTGCAGCCGACCATCGCACCTAAAACGACATTCACATTAACTGAAGCTGCACTTAAATCTTCAAAGAGTAAGAATGACAAGGCTGGCGCCTAGATATGAGAATCATTCCTGGCTTATCTTTGGCAAAATCTTTAATCGATTTTGATTCAACGATATTTACTCAAGATGTTGTTATCAGTGGTGTTTCCATTAATGCGCAAAAAGTAGTACCAGGAGATCTTTTTATTGCCTTTGCTGGCGCGAATACACATGGTATTTCCTATTTAGAGCAGGCGATAAGTAACGGCGCAGTAGCAGTTCTAAGTGATAAAAAGATTGAAACTTCAATTCCATCCTTCATACACCCAAAGCCACGTGAGATTGTTGGTTCAATCTCTGCTTGGTTGTATGGACACCCATTTAAAAGCTTGAAAGCCATAGGAATTACTGGCACCAATGGAAAGACAACCACTGCAAATTTAGTAAAACAAATCTGGCAACTGAATTCAATTAAGTCAGGCTTAATTGGGACACTTGGTGTTGAGATAGTGGATGAGAAATTAGAGAGTACGCGAACCACACCTGAGGCTGATGATCTGCAGGCAATTGCTGCGGCAATGGTTGAGCAAGGGTGTAAAAATCTGGTGATGGAGGTTAGTAGCCATGCGATTGATCAAGGCCGCATTAAAGGCGCTAAATATGAGGTTGTAGCTTTTTCGAACCTAACCCAAGATCATTTGGATTATCACCTGAGTATGGAAAATTACTTTCAAGCAAAAGCGAATCTATTTGCATCAGAGTATGCAAAAGCGGCAGTAATCAATATTGATGATTCATATGGAAAGAAATTATTGAAGCAAGTAAAAATTCCAGTTGTGACAGTATCGCGTAAAGACTCAACCGCTGATTGGTATTTAGCAAAAGCTGAGATTAAAAATGGTCTCTACCAAGTTGAGATTAAGAGTAAATCTGGTGAGAGCTTAAGTGAAAACTTTGCATTACTTGGAGATTACAATTTAGATAATCTACTTCTAGCAGTGGCGATTGTTAATTCAGCAGGTTTATCATTAGATAAAATTGCATCCACAATAAGCAAATTACAAAGTGTGCCGGGCAGGCTGGAGAGTGTTAACGCCGGTCAGAAATTTACCGCCCTAGTTGATTATGCCCATACGCCAGATGCCGTCGAACGAGTAATTGCAACTGTAAAATCAGTAACTAATGGAAAGATAATTGGAGTTCTTGGCTGTGGCGGAGATAGAGATGCTAGTAAGCGCTCACTGATGGGCTATGCACTATTTAACGGATGTGATCTTGCAGTATTTACTAGCGATAACCCAAGGAGTGAATCAGCTGAGGCTATTTTGAAACAAATGACTGCGGGTATTGATCTTGGTAAAAAGGGATTTGTCGAAATAGATCGAAAAAATGCAATTGATCTAGCGGTTAAAAATGCTCAAAGTGGTGATGTGGTCTTGTTGATGGGTAAGGGTCATGAGAGCGGGCAAGAGGTAAATTCAGTAGTTACACCCTTTGACGATCGCATTGAATTAGCTGAATCAATCAGACGGTTGGCCCGTTGATGCTAAAAATTGCAGCAGGTGAATTTGCAAAAATAGTTTCAGGTCAACTTCATGAAATTTCTGAGTCGACAATGATCGATCAGATCCCGGTAATTAACTCAAAAAATGCAACAAAGAATTCATTTTTTGTCGCCTTTAAAGGCGAACATGTTGACGGGCATGATTTTGTCGCGGAAGCAATTAATCTAGGAGCCAAGTTTGCCTTAGTTAGCAAACCTGTTGCAGAGCCACACGTTTTAGTTACTGACACTGGTAAAGCTTTAATTGATTTAGCAATCTACCTTCGATCAAAATTAACTGATTTGAAAATTGTTGGTATCACTGGTTCGCAAGGCAAGACCACAACAAAAGAATTCCTAAACTCAATTCTTAAACTTGAAGGTGAAACTGTGGCAACAGCTGGAAATTTCAATACAGATATCGGTGTACCACTGACCCTCTTGCGTTGCAATGAACATACCAAGTTTTGTATTTTGGAGATGGGTGCAAGACACTCCGGTGACATTGCAAAGTTAACAAAAATAGCCAAACCAAATGTCGGAGTAGTACTAGTTGTAGGCACTGCACATATTGGTGAATTTGGTTCAGTTGAGGCAATTGCTAAGACCAAAGCTGAATTGATTATTAATTTGCCGGCTAATTCAACTGCAGTGCTGGGAAGCTATGATGCTTACACGCCGAAAATGGCAGATTCTTTGGAGTTAAAAAAAGTTTTGTTCGGAAATACTCAAAATATTAGGGCTGCTGATTTAGAGATGCATGGTGGATATGCCCACTTTGATTTAGTTACACCAGCTGGTAGAAATCCTGTTTCTTTGCAGGTTCTAGGTGAACACCAAGTTCCCAACGCACTTGCTGCCGCTGCTGCAGCTTTTGCTTTAGGAGTAGTTAATGAAAATATTGCAGTGGGTTTAACGACTGCGGCTTTGGATAGTAAATGGCGGATGCAAATAGAGGAGATCAACGGTATTCACTTGATTCATGATTACTACAACGCCAATCCAGAGAGTATGAAGGCTGCTTTAAAAACTTTGGTTTTGTTAAGTCAGGAAAGTGGCGGGGCTAGTTGGGCAATTCTTGGCAAAATGCATGAATTAGGAGCTGCTGAGGCAGCAGGCCACAGCGAGGTTACTGCGTACTCTCGAGAGATAGGCGTTGACCACCTGCTGGCTGTGGCCACTGATCTTTATAAAGAGATTGAGAATCTATCTGATTCTGAACATATGCTCCTACATAACTGCCCAAACCCTGATTCTGTTTTACAGTTAGTCGATAATCTTTCTGTTGGAGATGTAATTTTATTGAAAGCATCGCGCTCAGAAAGGTTTGAAGATTTAGCAAATGCGATTAAGGCCAAACTGATTGGAGATCAGAAGTGAAAGGCATATTACTTTCAGGAGCCATTTCTGCGATATTTGCATTTTTTGCCACTCCAGCATTAATTAAATTGCTAGCTAAAAAAGGTTACGGCCAAATTATTCGAGATGATGGTCCAACCACTCATCATGTTAAGCGCGGCACTCCTACTATGGGTGGAATTTCCTTAATTACTGCAGCTATTACTGGATATTTTGCAAGTCATTTACTAACTGGTGTGCCAGCCACAACTTCAGCACTTCTAGTAATAGCCCTGATTGTTGGATTGGGTTTTGTTGGATTCTTAGATGACTGGTTAAAGGTAGCAAAGCAAAAATCCATGGGATTAAATGCAAAGCAAAAATTACTCGGACAAGCATTAGTTGCTGGATCATTTGCATATGCTGGATTGCAATTCCCAGATAAAAATGGATTAACACCGATTTCCATGAATCTATCAACCGTCAGAGATACATCAATAAAACTTGGAATGGTGCTGGTAATTATTTGGGTTATTTTGATGGTACTTGGAACTAGTAATGGCGTGAATTTAACTGATGGCCTAGATGGTTTAGCTACTGGAGCTGCAGTGATGGTGTTTACTTCATTTATTTTGATTGGCGTTTGGGAGTTTGGCCAAAGCTGTGCAGTCTCTCCGGGTTTAAAATGTTATGAGGTTAGAGATCCATTGGATCTGGCAGTTTTAGCTGCCGCACTTGCAGGAGCTTGTGGTGGATTTTTATGGTGGAATGCCTCTCCTGCAAAAATATTTATGGGAGATGTTGGATCGTTAGCGCTAGGTGGAGCACTTGCTGGAATTGCAATCACGCTAAGAACTCAACTACTTCTTGTAGTTCTTGGATTTATTTTTGTTTTGATTACATCATCAGTGATTTTGCAAGTGGCCTACTTCAAAATTTCTGGTGGCAAACGGATCTTCAAGATGGCTCCACTACAACATCATTTTGAGTTGATGGGCTGGGGAGAGGTAACGATCGTAATTAGATTTTGGATCATTGCTAGCCTGGGGGTTGCAGCAGGTTTAGGCCTCTTTTATGCCCAATGGGTTGTTTCCTAGCATGAGTTATGTTTCAGAATTATCTGGAAAAAAATGTTTAGTAATTGGCGCAGGAGTTACAGGTCAGGCCGTTGATAAAGCATTAAAAAAATTTGGAGCGACTTCATATCTATTTGATGAAAAAACCAATTCAAATTTAAATGTAATCGACCAAATTCCACAAGGGATTGATTTCGCGGTGGTCTCACCAGGCTGGCGAGCCGAACATCCAGTAGTACTAAATCTTAAGAATTTAGGCGTTGAAATTATTGGTGAGGTTGATTTTGCATGGAGAATTAAAGAGGTAATTGCGCCAAGTCAAAAGTGGGTTGCGTTAACCGGTACTAATGGCAAAACCACCACAATTAAAATGGTGGAATCGATATTTAAGAGCGCAAAAATCAATGGCGCAGCTTGTGGCAATGTTGGTCAAACCGTTATTGAGTCGGTTATGCAAGAGCCTGCCTTGGATTATTTAGCTTTAGAGTTATCATCATTTCAAATTCATTGGAGTGAATTACCTAAATATGAGTCGGTAGCACTTCTTAATATTGCTGAGGATCACATCGACTGGCATGGGAACTTTGATAATTATGCGCAAGCAAAACTAAAACTTCTTAAGCAAGCAAAGAAATCATTTGTTAATAAATCCGACAAAGTTTTATCAACCAAAGTTCAAGGTGGATCAGTAATTTGGTTTTCACTTGATACACCTCAGCCAGGTGAATTAGGGGTGGTGGAGAACTTATTAATCGACCGAGCTTTTTCTCCTTCACCAAGTGAAGCAAATGAGATATCAGAGCTTGTAGATATCACTCCAACCGTGCCTCACAACATCATGAATGCGTTGGCTGCATCCGCACTTGCGTTATCGCTTGGGGTTAAATACCAAGCTATTAAAGATGGATTAAAGAATTTTTCAACAGATCACCACCGCATGGAGTTAGTTCTAAGTAAGGATGAAATAAATTGGGTTGATGATTCAAAGGCAACCAATCCTCATGCTGCTATTGCATCGTTACTTTCATATTTTAATGTCATTTGGATTGCTGGTGGTCTAGCAAAGGGTGCCAGTATGGATGAGTTGGCCAAAAGAGCCGGAAGCCGGATTAAATCAATAATTCTTATTGGCCAAGACCGAGAGATCATCGCCCAGGCATTCGCTCTGCACTCACCAACTACGCAATTAGTAAGAGTTGATCAAAGTGGCGATGCAAAACAACTGATGAAAGATGTTGTAGCCCAGGCGAAAAAAACCGCAAAATCTGGTGACACAGTTTTATTAGCTCCTGCCTGTGCATCAATGGATCAGTTTGATTCATATGTGGAACGTGGCCAATTATTCGCTCAAGCCATTAAAGAGTTGGTTTAACATGAGTAGCAATCTAGTTATCAAGAAATACTCAAGAATTTTGGCAAGACCAGAAATCCCTTATTACTTGATTATCTGGAGCACAGTTTTCCTATCCGCATTGGGTTTAACCATGGTTCTATCCTCTTCCACCGTCACATCGCTGCAAGAAAACGGGAATGCTTATGCAATATTTTTGCGTCAGTTTTTCTTCTTGGGTCTAGGTAGCTTTGCATTTTATTGGGCATTTAAAGTTCAAGGAGCCGTTTGGCCAAGAATGGCTCGGTATGCACTATCAATTTCCATAGTGATTTTATTGTTGCCATTTGTTCCATTTTTGGGAAAAAATGTTAAGGGAAATAGAAACTGGATTGAGATCGCTGGATTTACTCTACAGCCGTCGGAGATCGCAAAATTTCTGTTAATCCTTTGGTGCGCTTTGCAATTACGAAGAATTGGTGAATATGTTGGAAAGAAATCTCCATTTTGGTTGATTTCACCAGGTTTTGCAGTTGTTGAAATACTAATTTTATTTGAGCGTGATTTAGGAACTGCATTGTTGGTTTTGATCATTTTTATTGGAATTTTGTTTATCGCAGGTGCGCCGATGAAACATTTCATTGGGATAGGAATCTTTGCAGTTGTTGTTGGTGGCGCTTTTGTGTTGAGCAGCAATTATCGAATGAGCAGATTTGCCGCATTATTTGATCCATTTGATGAAAAGTATTACAAGTTTTCTGGATGGCAACCTGCACACAGCATCATGGGCTTAGCCAGCGGCGGTTTATGGGGAAGTGGACTAGGAGCTAGCAAACAGAAGTGGGCAAATTTAGCTGAAGCGCATACGGATTTTATTTTTTCAGTCATTGGCGAAGAGTTAGGCTTGTTAGGCACCTTATTGGTATTAGTTCTCTACGCGGCATTAATTTATTCGATCCTAAGAGTTGCTTTAAAAACTAAGGATGATTTCTCTAGATATGCCACTGCTGGAGTTGCGTGTTGGTTTATTGCCCAAGTGACTATAAATATTGGATCCGTAACCTCATTATTACCTGTTATTGGCGTTACCTTGCCACTTATTTCTTATGGCGGTTCATCATTATTAGCCAACTTAATTGCAATTGGCTATGTACTAGGTGTTGCCCGCAGAACTCCAGAGATTTCAGAGGGCATAAAGCTCAGTCGGATGAGAAAATCAAGCCGATGAAAACCAAAATATTATTTGCCGGTGGTGGTACAGCCGGTCATGTTGAGCCAGCTTTAGCTGTTGCTACTTGGTTAAAAGGAGAGAAGCCGGAATGGCAATTAACATTTGTCGGCACTAAAAATGGTTTAGAAAATCAATTGGTACCTAAAGCTGGATTTGAATTGATTCATATTCCAAAGGTTTTAATGCCAAGACAAGTTACCCCTTCAACCTTTGTTTGGCCGGTCAAGATAATTTATGCAACATTCAAGGCGTTTAAGATTTGTCGTGAGGCTGATTTAGTAATTGGTTTTGGGGGCTATGCCTGCCCACCAATTTACCTAGCAGCTGCAATCTTGCGTAAACCAATTTTTATTCATGAAGCAAATGCCATTCCTGGTTGGGCCAATCGTTTGGGCGCGGCCTTTGCATCAGAAATTTTCATTGCATTCTCAAGAACTAAATTAAAGTTAGGCAAATGGCGAAATGCCAAATTATCAGGCATGCCAATTAGAGCTGAAATTATTGCTTCATCCAAGTTATCGGCATCTGAATCCCAAAAGATTAAAAATGACCAGTTAGATAAGTGGCAACTTTCTAAAGAGAAGCCAACAATTTTAGTTTTTGGCGGATCCCAAGGCTCAAGACACATAAATGAAGCCATCATGCAATCACTTTCTGCCTTTACTGAGCGAAATGTGCAGGTAGTTCACTCGGTAGGTCGCAGCAATGCACTGCCAACCTCGACTGAAAACTATCTTCCGCTTTCATATATTGAAGATATGTCTTCTGCCTATCATGCAGCTGATTTGATTATTGCTAGAAGTGGCGCATTAACCTGCGCAGAGCTTGCCGCGGTTGGAAAGTTTGCAATTCTTATTCCGCTTCCAATCGGCAATGGCGAGCAATCTGCTAACGCATCAGATCTGCAGGCAGCAGGAGCTGCTGAAGTAGTTGCCGACGATAAGTTCAATTCTGGATGGTTAATCAGCAATTGGAGTGAAATTTGGCGCAAAGCAAGTAATTATCGTCCAACAAATTGGGGTGAGTTTTCCGCAAGCGAAGTAATAGGTAAAGCAATTATTGAAAAAATAGGTAGCAGTAAATGAATTCTCAATTGAATTATTCATTGGCTGAGCTTTCTAAACTCAAGATTCATTTTATTGGTGTCGGCGGCGCAGGCATGAGTGGGATTGCCCGAATCATGTTGGCAAAAGGATTTTCAATATCAGGTTCAGATAAAAATGATTCACCGATGCTGACCTCACTTAAAGCGTTAGGTGCAAAAATTGAGATTGGCCATGACGAGAAGAATTTAGGGGATGCTCAACTTGTGATCATCTCCTCTGCAATAGGTGAGAAGAATCCGGAGTTGGTGGCTGCAAAAAATAAGGGACTGCCAATCGCTGCACGCGCCATTGCCCTAGCTTGGCTTATGTCAGATTCCACATCAGTTGCGGTTGCTGGAACGCATGGGAAAACCACGACAACTGCGATGCTAACTGTTGCATTGCAATCAGCTGGGATGGATCCTTCATTTGCAATTGGTGGAACGATTAATACCGCAGGTACTAACGCCCATAGCGGCAGTGGATCGATATTTGTCGCCGAAGCCGATGAATCAGATGGTTCATTTTTAGCCTATAAACCAACTGGTGCAATCATCACCAACATTGAGTTAGATCATGTTGACCATTTTGCAAATGAGGATGAGGTTTTTGCAGTCTTTGAGCAGTTTGTTGACTCTATAAAACCTAATGGATTTTTAATTGCTTGCGGAGATGATGATGGAGTTCATAACTTATTGAAACGGATTAAACGAAAGGATCTAAAAATTCACCTTTATGGCAAGGGCGATAAAAATGACTTTAGAATCGACAAAATTCACTTAGCCCCAACAACTTCAACTGCGAGCATCTCAAGTACTGGCAGGAAAATAGGGGAGTTAAAGTTGGCTGTAGCTGGTGAACATAATGTGCTTAATGCATTGGCAGCCTTTGCTGCAGCTAGCGCTTTAGAAGTAGCAGAGGAAAAGTTGGTTGCTGGGTTAGGTACCTTCACTGGAACAAGGCGCCGATTTGAGTTAAAGGGTGAGGTTTCTGGCATAAAGGTAATTGATGATTATGGCCATCATCCAACAGAATTAATCGTTACTTTAAAAGCTGCAAAAAATTTAGCCCAAGAGGGGCGAGTATTAGTGATTTTTCAACCACATCGTTATTCAAGGACAGCAGCTTTCGCTAACCAATTCTCGCAAGCTCTATCGCTGGCAGATTTCACCTATCTATTAGAGGTCTATGCAGCTAGCGAGAAACCATTACCGGGAATTTCTTCACTGTTAATTGCAAAAAAAATGAGTGCCCAGCAAGTTAAGTTTGAACCTTCAATGCTGCAAGTAGTCTCTGATGTAGTAGCTATGGCCAAAAGCGGGGATGTGATTATCACGTTAGGGGCCGGAGATGTGAGTTCACTAGGGGAACCAATTTTACAAGCACTGGCGTCTCGTTAATTACCTCAATGTCATATAAGTTTTCTAAAAGATTTAAGCGCCTTTTAATCTCAACACTACTTATTGGCTCTATCTCTTTTGCTTCCTACCTACTTGGTTGGTCCTCATTTTTGACGGTGAAAGAGGTGCAGATTACGGGCACAGAATCAACATCGGTGATTTTAAGTGAACTTAAGAATCAGAATGTTGCACCAGTAGTTGGTCAAAAATTAGCTCGAGTTGAGATCCGGTCAGTGAAAAAAGTTTTGAGTGATTTAGATTGGATAGCTTCGGCAGAGGCGTCTCGTAATTGGTTTGCAAAGAAGATAGAGATTCAAGTCCGTGAGCGGGTCGCGGTGGCAAAGGCATTAACGCAGAGCAATTCAATGGTTAATTTTGATAGCGAGGGTTCAATTTTTAACCCAACCTCTACTGACCAATTGAAGGGGCAAGAGGCACTGCCATTAGTTTCAACTGCAGGTGATAGCAGAAAAGATCTTGTGGATGTGGCCTTGCTTTTAAAAAAAATCCCAGCAGATTTGAGTTATTTAGTAACTGATTTGGACCAGATCTCTGTCACCAAGGCTGGTTATATCCTGATGAGTACCAGAATTAATAGCCAAGCGGTCCGAATTAATTGGGGCAGTATTGATCAGATAGATCAAAAGTTTTCCGTTCTGCAGGCACTCCTGAAATTACCTGAAAATAAGGGGATAAAACAGGTTGATTTATCAGAGCCAAAAGCTCCAATAGTTAAATAAAACATTGATTTTTAAAGGGCTTTTTTGAGTTTAATTTTCAGATATTTTCTATGAATCAATAGCAAATATTTAATGCATTAAAAATCGTGTCGGTGTTTGATTGCCTTGCCACTAGTGCCTAGTTTTACGTAATCAGAAAAGCATAACTTTAACTCTCAACTTGAGATTTAGGGCTAGGGAAGAGGCAAAAAGTGGCAACACCGCAAAACTATTTAGCTGTTATCAAAGTTGTTGGTATCGGCGGTGGCGGAGTAAACGCTGTTAACCGAATGATTGATGTCGGTTTAAAAGGTGTTGAATTTATTGCAATCAATACAGATGCCCAAGCATTGTTAATGTCAGATGCAGATGTGAAGTTAGATATTGGTAGAAAATTAACAAGAGGATTAGGTGCAGGTGCTGCACCGGAAATAGGTCGTCAAGCCGCGCTTGATCACATTGATGAAATTGAAGAAGTATTACGTGGTGCAGATATGGTTTTTGTAACTGCAGGTGAAGGTGGTGGCACTGGAACAGGTGGTGCACCGATAGTTGCTAAGGTTGCAAAAGACTTAGGTGCATTAACAGTTGGCGTTGTCACAAAGCCATTTACTTTTGAAGGTAAGCGTAGAACAGCACAAGCTGAAGAAGGTATTGAGAATTTAAGAACTGAAGTTGATACTTTGATTGTAATTCCAAATGATCGCTTGCTTGCTATTTCAGATAGATCTATTTCAGCATTGGAAGCATTTAAGACCGCTGATCAAGTTCTGCTATCTGGTGTTCAAGGAATTACAGATCTGATTACAACTCCTGGATTAATCAATCTAGATTTTGCTGATGTTAAAAGCGTGATGGCTGGCGCAGGATCTGCATTGATGGGAATTGGTTCAGCGCGAGGTGAAGCAAGATCAATCAGAGCTGCTGAACTTGCGATCTCTAGCCCATTGCTTGAGGCATCAATTGATGGTGCACATGGCGTATTGCTTTCAATTGCTGGTGGATCAGATCTTGGATTATTTGAAATTTCAGAGGCTGCTGAGCTAGTAGCAAAATCTGCCCATCCAGATGCAAACATTATTTATGGAACTGTAATTGATGATGCCTTAGGGGATGAGGTTCGGGTAACTGTGATTGCCGCAGGTTTTGATGGTGGCCAACCAAAGCGAGTAGTAATGCCGGTAATTGATGCGGCAACTATTAGTGGTGAAGCAGATCCAATAGCTGCCAATGATCCACTTGCGGTGGCACTAGATTTAAATGTTGGCGATTCAGATCGTCCACGAAAGCGAATTACTTTTGAAGACTTAGTTGCAGAAGATGAGATCGATATCCCTGATTTCATGCGGTAGTAGCCATAATGGCTCGACTGCTTTTTACAGCTAGAGAATTTGGTTCCTTAGCCGATCCAGTTTCAAGTGGCAATATTGATAGATTATCTAAATTAGTAGCAAAGCCAATTCAAATAATGACTCAAAATCACGGCAATCAAGTTTCGGTGATAGAACAACCAATTTCAGCGCCAGTTGCTGATGCAATGGTTAGCTGCAGTAAAGAAATTGCGCTTGCGGTGAGAGTAGCTGACTGCCTGCCACTTCTTTTGTATTCAAACAATGTGATCGCTGCAGTTCATGTAGGGCGAAAAGGATTAATGAATCAGGTGGCAGTTAATGCAGTGGCGCAGATGAGAAAGCTTGGCGCAAAAGAGATAACTGGTGTGGTTGGACCTCATATTTGCGGTCGCTGTTATGAAGTGGGCGCAGATATTTTCACAGAAGTAACAAATGCCTACCCTGCAACCTTTAAGAAGCAAAACTATCTTGATCTATTTGCCGGGCTGGTATCTCAATTACCTGAAATTAAGCTTTCAAATATTGATTTATGCACCAAAGAGAACACTGATTACTTCTCATACCGCGCCCATGGCGAAGGCGGCAGACAGGTTGGAGTAATCACTCTATGAACCGAAGGCAAGAGATTGAAGAAAACTTAAGTCAGGTTAGAAAAAACATTGCAGATGCCGCATCAAAAAGTGGCCGTAATCCTGATGACATAAATTTAATTGTTGTTACAAAAACCTTTCCGATTTCAGATTTAGAGATCCTCTACTCTCTAGGTTTACGTGAGTTTGGTGAAAATAGAGATCAGGAAGCAAGTGTTAAAGCCAAAGCACTTCCGCAAGATATCAATTGGCATTTTCAAGGGGGGATTCAGAGCAATAAGTTAAAATCAATTTGCAATTGGGCCTCGGTTATTCACTCTGTTGACCAATTCAAATATGCCCAAATAATCTCCGAGCAAAAAAGTGCAACACCAATGCAGATTTTTATTCAGGTTTCATTGGATGAACCACCTGAATCTAGGGGAGGGGTGGATCCAGGCAAGTTGATTGAGCTGGCAAATCAGATTTCATCTCTTCCAAATCTAAAGGTTTTAGGATTAATGGCGGTTGGACCGGTTGATCAAGAGATTGAGCCAGCCTTTGCAAGATTGCAGCAAATCCAAGCAGGCTTTTTAACCCATTTTAAAGATGCTGTTTTTCTCTCCTCTGGCATGAGTGGAGATTATGAAATGGCTATTTCTTATGGTGCGACACATCTGCGAATTGGCAGTTCAATCCTCGGTAATAGAGCCCCCATCAAATAGATTTACGCCATGGCTAGTGCATTTAAGCGGGTTGCTGGATACCTCGGACTGATGGATGAGGAAGAGTTAGACCATGGCAATACTCAGATAACTGAGCGAGCACCGCGATTAGTACGTGCAAATAGCAAACCAGTGGCAAAATCAAATGTTGAGTTGATGCCACATGTTGAATCATCAAAAATTATGGATCACATTATTTCTTTAACACCTCGCACATATAGCGAAGCGCGTTTGATCGGTGAGCATTACCGTGAAGGTAAGCCAGTGATCATGAATTTAAGTGACATGGAAGAGAGTGAGCGAAAGCGCTTAGTTGATTTCGCATCCGGTTTAGTTTTCGGTCACCATGGCAGCATCGAGCGAGTTACACCAAAGGTATTTCTACTTACCCCACCAAATGTTTCAGTAAGTGTTGAAGATAAAACATCGGCAGCACAAGCAAGCTTCTTTAACCAAAGCTGATTTAGCTTTCTTCTAATGAGTTCCATTTTTGGTCTTGTTTACTGGTTACTCAATTTATTCCTAATTGCATTAATTGGTCGATTAATTCTTGATTACATCCGAATTTTTTCACCAAATTTTCGCCCTCGCGGCATATTTCTAGGGATTGCAGAATTGATTTACTCAGTTACAGATCGACCACTTAGTTTTGTTAGACAATTTGTCCCACCGCTACGGTTAGGCGGCATTTCACTCGATCTTTCTTTTATTGTTGTATTTTTCGTTGTTCAGTTGCTAATGCGTTTAGTAATAATTCTCTAATTCTTTACTAAATTTAACCAAAGTCCTAGCTCATTGCCATTACTACTTTGACCTTTGTCTTGCACCAAAGTAGTGGCCAAAACCTCTGCGCTAATTTCAGCAACAGCTGATGTAATAGCGGTTGCAACCTGGTCAGGCGCATTCCAATTAACGGTGATGCGATCACTAACATCTAAGCCAATCTTTTTGCGCTCCTCTTGGATCGCTCTAATAACCTCACGTACTAGCCCTGATTGAATTAACTCAGGGGTTAATGCCAAATCTAAAGCCAAGCTTTCACCGGCATGAGATGCAACAGACCAGCCAGTTCGAGGTGTTTCAGTCACAACCAAATCATCAATATCAATTTCAGCAGATTTTGATCCATTTGTTAGGTTAACTGATAATTCAAAGGATTTATTCTCGCGCAAGTGTTTAACCATCTCTGTGTGATTAGCTGAGGTGATGGCTTTAGCAATTATTTGAACATCAGCACCGAACTTTGTGCCAAGGGTTCTGAAATTAGCCTTGACTGATACATCAACTAAATCTGCCTCTGCTACATGGATGCCATCTAGTTTTTGGATATTCAACTCTTCGGCGATATGAGTTTTAATCTCCTCAGATATCTTCGCCCAGCCTGGAGCTGAAACGAGCGCTCTAGACAGTGGTTGACGAATTTTTACGCCAGATTCAGCCCTGGCAGATCTTCCTAACTCAACCAAGCGCCTTGATAGTGCTACGGAGGTTGAAAGATTTTCATCAACCAGTTTTTTATCAGCAACAGGAAAATCTGCTAAATGCACAGATTCAACCTGGTTTGATTGTGCAACTTTAATTAAGGATTGCCAAACATGTTCGGCTATAAATGGCACCATGGGAGCTAATAGGAGAGTGAGATTCTTTAAACAAAAATAAAGTGTGTTAAGGGCAACCTCATCACCATCCCAGAAGCGACGACGAGATCTGCGCACATACCAGTTGGATAGATCATCAATAAAGGCCGCCAGAAGTTGTCCTGCCTCTTGTGAATCAAAATTTTCAAGTGCTTGATCTACACCAAGAATTAATTTATTTAGTTCAGAAAGAATCCATTTATCCATCAAAGTTAAATCAGTTGAAACCGTTGAAACTTCAAAATCTGCAGCATTTGCATAAAGAGTAAAAAAGGAGATTGTGTTCCAGTAGGTAAGCAAGGTTTTGCGAACTACATCAGAGATTGCATCATGGCCAACCCGGCGAGCACTCCAAGGCGAGCCTGCTGCCAACATGTACCAACGAACAGCATCTGCACCATGCTGATTCATTAATGGCATCGGTTCAAGTACATTCCCAAGGTGCTTACTCATCTTTCGACCATCTTTATCCAAGATATGTCCCAAACAAAGAACAGTTTTATAGGATGATTTATCAAATACCAAAGTGCCAATTGTCATTAATGTGTAGAACCAACCTCGAGTTTGATCGATGGCTTCGCAGATAAAATCTGCTGGGTAAGCGGCGTTGAACTTCTCAACTGAACCAGCTTGGTGAGGGTAACCCCACTGAGCAAATGGCATTGCACCTGAGTCATACCAACAATCAATGACCTCAGGAATTCGCTGCATGGTTTCAGAGCACTTATCACACTTGAATTTAATATCATCTACAAAGGGACGATGCGGATCCAATTTGCTTAACTCTTGACCTGCTAATTCTCCCAGCTCGGCAAGGGAACCCACACAGATCTCATGCTTATTTTCACATCTCCAAATTGGTAATGGAGTTCCCCAGTAACGATTGCGCGAAACTGCCCAGTCAATATTGTTATTTAACCAATCACCGAATCTGCCCGTTTTAATTGTTTCTGGATGCCAATTAGTCGTTGAATTCTCGCGAAGCAGATCCTTTTTAATTGAAGTTGTTTTTATATACCAAGAAGGTTGTGCGTAATACATCAATGCTGTGTGACATCTCCAGCAGTGCGGGTATGAGTGCTCAAACTGTAAACTTTTAAACATCAAACCACGAGATTTCAGATCCTTAATTAGAGCTTTATCAGCATCTTTGAAAAACACACCGCCAATTAATGGCACCTCTTTTTGGAAATGACCATCTGGGTTAACTGGATTCACAACTGGCAAGTTGTACTTGCGACAAACCTCTAAATCATCTGCACCAAAGGCTGGAGATTGGTGAACTAAACCGGTGCCATCTTCAACTGTCACATAATCTGCTAGCACCACAAAGTGAGCGTCATTTATTTCAACAAAGTCAAAAGGTCGGGAGTATTTTGTGTGTTCAAGATCCTTGCCAATAAATGTGGCAATCACTTTTCTATCTTCTCCTAAGATGGAGGCTAAATCTGTTGCCACAACTAACCGTTCAGTCTTTTCATCAAGAGTTATTTCAACTACCTGGTACTCAACCTTTGGATTAACAGCAACAGCTGTGTTTGATACCAATGTCCAAGGTGTTGTTGTCCATACCAACAGGCTCGCTTTCAGTTCGGCTAGTTTTCCAGAAGTTGCTGGAAAGCGGACAAAAACTGATGGGTCTTTGATTGTTTCATAACCTTGGGCTAACTCATGATCTGATAGTCCAGTTCCACACCTTGGGCAGTATGGCGCAACCCGATGATCTTGAACTAACAACCCTTTGTTCCATATTTGTTGAAGCGACCACCAAACACTCTCAATATATTCTGGCGACATAGTCCAATAAGCTTCATCGAAATCAACCCAAAAGCCCATCCGTTTTGTCATGTCCGTAAACTCATCAACATGTCGCTGCACTGACTCTTTGCATTTTTCATTGAAGGCTGCAACACCAAATTTTTCGATATCAGCTTTACCTGTGAAACCCAACTCTTTTTCAACTGCAATCTCAACTGGCAAGCCATGGCAATCCCAACCAGCTTTTCGAATTACTTGCTTGCCTTTCATTGTTTGAAAGCGGGGAAATAAATCCTTAAATACTCGCGCTTCAATATGGTGAGTGCCTGGCTTGCCATTTGCAGTTGGCGGCCCCTCATAAAAACTCCAACGAGCTGCACCATTTCTATTTTCAACTGATTTTTCAAAAACCTGATTTTGGGTCCAAAAATCTAGAATTCCCATTTCCATTGCAGGCAGATCGATTTGCGCAGGCAAGCTATTAATCTTGCGCTTCTTGTTCATATCCACCCCGCATTCTAACGCGGGAACAATCCAATTCTTCCTCTCATTTTTCCCCACGGGGGTGGCGGTTGGTAATTAGTTGGGCCAAGCCATAACCTTTCCCCCTTCAGGGGGTAATGTGGCTATCAAGAAGTTATTTAAGAAATCATCAAAGAAAAGTTCAAAACCAGCAGCAAAAAAGGCTGCTAAAAAAGTGGCAAAAAAGGTAGTGGCTAAGAAGCCTGCGCCCAAAAAAGCTGCGAAAAAGATTGCCAAACGCTCACCAAATATTGTTAAGCCATCATTAGCAAAGAAATCTAACTTTAAAAAAGCGCCAGGAAAACCATTTCCAGCAAAATTACAAACTTCAACATCTGGTTCTTCAACCACAATTTCAGTTACTTCAACCATGCCAAATGCCAATGCCCAACCAGTTGTGGAAGAACGGCGATTGGTAATGTTGCCACCACCTAAGCCGGTTCTTAAATCAAAGAAAGCGGCGGCTCTTAAACCGATTAAAAGTGCACCTGCACCCTTGGTTGTTAATTCGAGTGAAAATGCTTGGAATGCTGCAGAATTAAAGAGCATTAAAGGCGAATTATCTAAAGATCTGATTCGCTTAAAGAAAGAATTAGAAATCGCAGAGGCTGAAATGGAAGATTTAGTTGAAGCCGCAGGTGTTGGAGCCGGCGATGACCAAGCTGATGCTGGCGCAAAAACCTTTGAACGCGAACACGAGATGTCTTTGGTATATAACGCTAGAGATATGGTGCAGCAAACCGAGCGGGCGTTAGAGAGAATTGAAAGTAAAACTTACGGCAAGTGTGAAGAATGCGGGAACTTTGTTGGTAAAGCTAGATTGCAGGTTTTCCCACGGGCAACTCTTTGTATGGTTTGTAAGCAAAAGGAGGAACGACGCTGAACTTAATTCAGCGAAAGTGGTTAGCGGTAACCGCTCTAATAGTTTTTGCCTTAGATTATTCGACTAAAACTTTAGCTCTAAATAACCTATCAGCACAGCCAAAACAAATCCTCGGCACTTTTTTGCAGCTACGGTTAACCTTCAATTCAGGTGCAGCTTTTAGCCTTGCCTCTAGTGGCACAATATTTTTATCTTCTTTTGCAATCATCGTATCGGCAGCGATTTTCTACTACGGTAGAAAAGTTCACTCCAAGCGATGGGCATTCGCACTTGGTCTTGCCCTCGGCGGAATATTTGGGAATTTATCAGATCGAATGTTTAGGCCACCAGGTGGATTACAAGGTGAGGTAGTTGACTGGATTCAACTTCCGAACTGGCCAGTTTTTAATGTTGCAGATATGGCAGTAGTTAGCGCAGCCTTTGTTGTTTCATATTTAAGTTGGAAAAATGTGCCATTCAGCAAGAATCGAGATGACTCATGAGTGAGCGCGAGATTAGAAATCTTTCAATTCCAGAAGGCTTAAATCAAGAACGAGTGGATGCAGCGTTATCTAGATTATTAGGACTCTCCCGAAATGTGATTGTTGGATTGATTGAGCATGGCGAGATTTCCAAAGATGGAAAAGCGGTTGGTAAATCAGATCGGGTAGCAACCGGTGATCAAATCGAGATTTTACTACCGGCCGCAAAGGGTGAAGCTAAATTAGTTGCGACACCAATTGATGGCTTAAAAATTGTTTATGATGACGAGTATTTAATAGTGATTGATAAACCAGTTGGAATAGCTGCCCACCCAAGTCCTGGCTGGCAAGGCGCGACCGTAGTTGGTGCCATATTTGCAGCAGGTTACCAATTGGCAACCTCAGGGGCTGCAGAGCGACAAGGTGTTGTTCATCGATTAGATGTGGGAACTTCAGGATTAATGGTGGTTGCAAAAAATGAGGTTGCTTATTCAAATCTGAAAGATCAGTTTAGAGATCGCACGGTTTCTAAGGTTTATCATGCCTTAGTGCAAGGTCATATGGATCCAACAGTTGGAACAATTGATGCTCCTATTGATAGGCATCCAAGGGAGGATTATCGATTTGCTGTTGTGGCAAATGGCAAGCCAAGCATTACTCACTACAAAACTTTAGAAGTTTTTCCAGCTGTAACTTTGCTAGAGATTGAACTTGAAACTGGCAGAACGCATCAAATACGAGTTCACTTTTCGGCACTTCACCATCCATTAGTTGGTGACCTGACTTATGGATCAGATCCAGCCCTGGCCACCCGCCTTGGTATCACCAGACCTTGGCTGCACGCAAAGCAGCTCGCTTTTGATCACCCAGCAAATGGTGAACGTTTATCCTTTAATGCAGAGTACCCAGCGGACCTGACACGCTCATTAGAGGTACTTTCAGATATTTCCCGCTAGACATATCGCGCAGTAGTAATCTCGCCACCCATGCCAAACTCAGCCGGAATCCAAAAAAACTCGGAGAATTTCGTGCACCTTCATGTGCACACCGAGTACTCAATGCTGGATGGGGCAGCCAAAATATCTGAACTAGTCGCTGAAGTTGCAAATCAAAATATGCCAGCGATTGCAATGACTGATCATGGAAATGTTTTTGGTGCTTTTGAATTTCATAAATTAGCAAAGGCAGCGGGCGTTAAACCAATCATTGGCATTGAAGCATATGTTGCTCCTGAGTCCAGATTTGATAAGCGCAGAGTTAAGTGGGCAGAAGGTGGTGAAGATGATGTTTCAGGTGGTGGTGCTTACACCCACATGACTTTATTGGCAGAAAATAATCAGGGATTATCAAATCTATTTAAGCTTTCATCCCTTGCATCCTTAGAGGGTTTTTATTACAAACCAAGAATGGATCAAGAATTGCTCTCCAAATACTCAAAAGGAATTATTGCCACCACCGGCTGCCCAGGTGGGGAGATTCAAACTAGGTTGCGCATGGGCGGTTACAAGGAAGCTGTCGCAGCCGCATCACGAATGCGAGATATTTTTGGAGCTGAGAACTACTTCCTAGAGGTAATGGATCACTCAATAGATATTGAAAAAAGAGTCCTCTCTGATCTATTGAAACTGGGCAAGGAATTAAATCTGCCATTACTTGCTACTAACGATTTGCACTATACCCACCATAAGGATGCAGCAGCTCATGAAGTAATGCTTTGCATTCAATCAGGGTCGACTCTGGCAGATCCAAAGCGCTTTAAATTTGATAATAGTGAGTTTTATCTAAAGAGTGCGCAACAAATGCGCCAATTGTTCAAAGATTTGCCAGGAGCTTGCGATAACACTTTATTGATCGCCGAACGATGTGAAACAACTATGCGCGAAGGTGAAAATCTTTTGCCACGTTTTCCAGTTCCAGCAGGTGAAAGTGAAGACAGTTGGTTGATAAAACAATCTAATCAAGGTTTAGCTGCCAAAATGAATGGTCAGGTTCCACCTGAATATCAGGAAAGACTTAATTTCGAATTAGATGTAATGATAAAGATGGGATTTCCTGGTTACTTCTTGGTGGTGGCAGATCTTTGCAATCATGCGCGCCAAGTTGGAATTCGTGTTGGCCCTGGTCGAGGTTCGGCAGCAGGATCTCTTGTTTCATACTCGCTAGGTATTACCGGTCTTGATCCAATTAAGTTTGGTTTACTCTTTGAGCGATTCTTAAACCCTGAGCGAATCTCAATGCCAGATATTGATTTAGATTTTGATGAAAGAAGGCGATCAGAGATGATCGCTTATGCCACGACTAAATATGGTGATGATCGAGTTGCGCAAATCATTACCTATGGAACTATTAAATCTAAACAAGCAATCAAGGATTCAACGCGAGTTTTAGGCTATCCATACGCACTCGGTGAGCGATTAACTAAATCACTTCCACCATCGGTGATGGGTAAAGATATTTCACTTTCTGGAATTTTTAATATGGATGATGATCGATACGGCGAAGCTAGTGAATTTAGAAATCTCTATGAAGCAGATCCTGACTCAAAAAGAATCGTTGATACAGCCCTTGGCATCGAAGGGTTAAAGCGACAGTGGGGCGTACACGCAGCTGGAGTTATCTTAAGTAAGGAGCCTTTGCTCGATGTAATTCCAATTCACCGACGTGAAGCAGATGGGGCAATTATTACCCAATTTGATATGGGTGCTTGTGAAGCGACTGGCTTATTGAAAATGGATTTTTTAGGTTTGCGAAACCTCTCAGTTCTAGATGATTGTTTAATTAATATTGAAAAGAACTTGGGCAAGACCCTTGTTTTAGAAACCTTGCCATTAAAAGATCAAAAAACTTTTGAATTACTCTCACGAGGTGACACTCTTGGAGTTTTTCAGCTAGATAGCGCACCAATTAGATCACTACTTAGATCGATGGCTCCAGATAGCTTTGAAGATATTGCAGCGGTGATTGCACTTTATCGACCTGGTCCGATGGGGGAAGATTCACATAACAAATATGCAGATTATAAGAATGGTCGCAAGGTGCCAGTAGCCATTCACCCTGAATTAGATAAGCCATTAAATGAGATTCTTAAAGACACATATGGCTTAATTGTTTACCAGGAGCAGGTGTTAGCGATTGCAAGAAAAGTTGCTGGTTTCACACTTGGTCGCGCGGATTTGTTAAGAAAAGCGATGGGTAAGAAAGATAAAAAGATCTTGGATAAGGAAAGAGTACATTTCGAAGAAGGTATGAAATCAAATGGTTTCTCCGAGGACGCTACTGAGAAATTATGGCAAACACTAATTCCGTTCTCTGATTATGCATTTAATAGAGCTCACAGCGCAGGGTATGGATTACTCTCATTTTGGACAGCCTACTTAAAGGCAAATTATCCATCTGAATATATGGCAGCACTACTAACGAGTGTTCGGGATGATAAAGATAAGAGTGCTTTGTATTTAAATGAATGTCGCCGCATGGGGATTAAGGTTTTGCCGCCAGATGTTAACGAGTCTGATTCGGGATATACACCAATAGGAAAAGATATTCGCTTCGGCCTAACCGCAATTCGAAATGTTGGCGAGAATGTTGTGGCTTCAATTATTGAAAATCGAAAGATTAAGGGCAAGTATCTAAGTTTTGGTGACTTTTTGGCCAAAGTTGATGCCCATGTATGTAATAAAAAAACTATCGAATCTTTAATAAAAGCTGGAGCTTTTGATTCTCTTGGCCATACTCGTCGCGGATTAATGATGGTTTATTTAGAAGCGCTAGATGCAGTTGGTGAAGCTAAACGGGCTGAGGCAATTGGGCAGTTTGATCTATTTGGTTCTGCTAATACAAACTCCTCAGTAAGTGGAGTTGACTTAGATATTCCAAACAGTGAGTGGGAAAAAATGATGCTGCTTGGTTATGAGCGCGAAATGCTTGGGCTATATGTTTCTGATCATCCGCTCTTGGGTGTTGAACACATTCTTAAATCGGTAGCGGATTATTCAATAAGCCAGCTTTCAGAGGTTACTCATGATCAGATAATAAGTATTGGTGGTTTAATCACGCAGATTCAACGAAAGGTTTCAAAGCAAGGAACTCCTTGGGCAATTGTTACAGTAGAAGATTTAGAGGGTGCGGTGGATGTTCTATTTTTCTCAAATGCTTACGCAACTCATGGAGTGAATCTGGTCGAAGATCGAATTGTGGCAATACGTGGACGGGTAGACAAAAGAGAGGAACAACCAAGAATTTCAGCTCTAGATTTAACTTTGCCGGATTTAAAACAGGTACCAACTGGTCCACTGATAATTTCTATGGCTGCATCTAGGTGCACACCTCCAGTTATTGATCGGATGAGTGAGATATTGAAATCTCATCCTGGAGCTAGAGAGGTTCACCTAAGGTTGATTGATGGTGAGAAAAAGACAATCCTAAAACTAGATGAAGCTTTAAAGGTTACTTCTTCTCCCGGCTTAAGTGCTGATCTTAAAACTGTACTTGGGCCAGATTGCTTAGTAGTTTAAACCAAAATGAAGCCACTTCAATTATTGCCGGCAATTGATATTCAATCAGGA
>JACCDX011541805.1_pt1 | contig 29293 bp, 22 predicted proteins | sample 7449681 | NCBI WGS metagenome assembly JACCDX01 (sample SAMN15323450, study PRJNA562643) | freshwater metagenome | isolation source: river surface water | place: USA:Blue River Watershed | collected 2017-08-18
CACCGAGTGCGGCATCGGCATCTTTACCAGTGATGTTCTTGTCCGAGAGATCGATCAGGAACAAGTGGTTATCGGTTCCACCCGAGACGATGCGATAACCGCGCTGTTGCAACTGCGTGCACATGGCGCGCGCATTGGCGACGACCTGATGTTGGTAATCTTTGAACTCGGGCTGCAAGGCCTCGAGGAAGGCCACCGCTTTCGCGGCGATCACGTGCATCAACGGGCCGCCCTGCGTACCCGGGAACACCAGTGAGTTGAATTTTTTGGTCAGCTCGTCGTTCTTGCGCGCGAGAATCAAGCCGCCGCGCGGACCGCGCAGCGTCTTGTGCGTCGTCGTTGTAACAACATCCGCGTAAGGAATCGGATTCGGGTAGACGCCGGCCGCCACGAGACCCGCGACGTGCGCCATGTCGACGTGCAAATACGCGCCCACTTTGTCGGCGATCGCGCGAAAGCGCGGGAAATCGAGCAAACGCGAATAGGCTGAAAACCCGGCGATGATGAGCTTGGGCTTCACCTCGAGCGCCTGCGCTTCGAGAGCGTCATAGTCGATCTCACCGTTATCGGGGCGAATGCCGTACTGCGAGGCGTTGAAGATCTTGCCCGAGAAGTTCACCTTCGCGCCGTGCGTAAGGTGACCACCATGATCGAGGCTCATGCCGAGGATGGCATCACCGGGCTTGAGCATGGCGAGATAGACGGCCGCGTTCGCCTGTGAGCCCGAGTGCGGCTGCACGTTGGCGTAATCCGCGCCGAAGAGCTGCTTCGCGCGATCGATCGCCAACTGCTCGGCGACATCGACATGCTCGCAACCACCGTAATAGCGCTTACCCGGATAGCCTTCGGCGTATTTGTTGGTCAGCACCGAACCCTGCGCCTCGAGCACGCGGGGACTCGCATAGTTCTCGGAGGCGATCAGCTCGATGTGATCTTCCTGACGTTGCCGTTCGGCACCCATCGCAGCGGCGAGCTCTGGGTCGAATCCGGCAATGGTCATGTTTCTCGAAAACATCGGCGAAGCCTCGGGGGAGCAGGTGGCGGGAAACGCCATATTTTAGCCGAATGAGGGGCTTCGCCGACCCTCTCGTCTTGCAATCAAGCGAAAAGATGCTCGACGACCGCGTTCCAAGCCGAGGCGATGTTCGGTCGGTGATAACCGCCCCCGCCCGTGGCGAGCAGACGGCCATGCCCCAAGCGCTCGGCAAGATCACGCAAATCGGCCGTCGCACGAGCATGCGCTGCCGGTGAAAACCGCAGGTGGGTGAGCGGATCACCCGCCACGCTATCGGCCCCTGCCTGCAGGATGATGAACTCGGGTGCGAAGGATTCGAGGTGACGCAGCACCCGCTGCCAAGCCGGCGCGAATGCCGCGTCGTCGGCACCGGGCATCAACGGCAGGTTGAGTTTGGTGCCCTTGGCCTCTCCCTTACCGATTTCATCCTCCGAGCCCGTGCCCGGGTAGAGGTGACGACCATCCTCGTGGATATCCGCAAAGATGAGTCCTGGATCGGTCTCAAAGCCGTAATAAAGCCCATCGCCGTGATGGGCATCGATGTCGACATAAGCAATACGCTGCAGACCGTGCTCGCGGCGTAGCCATTCGACGAGCACGCCACAGTCGTTCAGGGCGCAAAAGCCCGCGGCACCGCGACGAGCGGCATGGTGCAGACCGGCGATCGGCACAAAGGCTCGGCGGACCCGCCCCTGCATGATCTCTGAACCTGCCAGCAAAACGCCGCCGACGACGTCTGAGGCGATCTCGAAGACACCACGGAAAGCAGGCGTATCACCGCCGTCGAGGTAGCCCTCGCCCGTCGCCGAGCGCTGCTGCACGAATGCCAAATACGAGGGTGTGTGGAACAAGGCGAGCTCGTCGACGCTCGCGCGGCGCGGCTCCTCGATGCGGCAACGACGCTCGAGACCCCGAGCTTCAAATTCGCGATAGAAGGCCTCGTGACGGTCGAGACCGAAAGGATGGCCCCCACCGAACCCATACCGGGCAAGCCGCTCGCCGGCGACGACCAGAACTTCGGACATCGTCCTGCCCTCCCGAAGATGCGGCGAAGCCTAGCACAGGCGATAATCCCGCCCATGGCTCAATACATTTACACGATGAACCGGGTGGGCAAGGTCGTCCCCCCGAAGCGTCACATCCTGCGCGATATCAGCCTCTCGTTCTTCCCAGGCGCCAAAATCGGCGTCTTGGGCCTGAACGGCTCGGGTAAATCGACGCTCCTGAAAATCATGGCCGGTCTCGATACCAATATCGAGGGCGAAGCGAGACCGCAATCCGGTATCCGCGTGGGTTATCTGCCGCAGGAGCCAGAGCTCGATCCGAACAAGAACGTGCGCGAGGAAGTCGTCGCCGGTATCGGCGGCATGTTCGCCAAGGTCGAACGCTTCAACGCGATTAGCGAAGCTTTCGCTGAGCCGATGTCCGATGACGAGATGAACAAGCTCCTCGAGGAGCAAGCCAAGCTGCAGGATGACATCGATGCTGCCGGTGGCTGGGAACTCGATCGCAAGCTCGAGATCGCGGCCGATGCGCTGCGTCTGCCGCCTTGGGATGCAAAGATCGAAAATCTCTCCGGTGGTGAGAAGCGTCGCGTCGCGCTCTGTCGCCTGTTGCTCTCGGCACCTGACATGTTGTTGCTCGATGAGCCCACGAACCACCTCGACGCCGAATCGATTCATTGGCTCGAGAAGTATCTCGAGGAATATCCCTCGACCGTGATCGCGGTCACGCACGATCGCTACTTCCTCGACAACGTCGCCGAGTGGATTCTCGAGCTCGACCGTGGTCATGGCATTCCCTATCAAGGTAACTATTCCACGTGGCTCGAGCAGAAAGAGAAGCGACTCGCGCAAGAAGAGCGTGAACGCGAAGCGTTGCGTAAAACGCTCGAGCGCGAACTCGAGTGGGTGCGTCAAAATCCGAAAGCGCGTCAAGCGAAGAGCAAAGCGCGTATGCAGCGCTACGAAGAACTCGCCTCACGCGAATTCCAAGAGCGTAACGAGACCAACGAAATCTACATTCCGCCTGGCGAGCGCTTAGGCGATCTTGTCATCGAAGCAAAGGGTTTGCGTAAAGCCTTCGGCGACAAGCTGTTGTTCGACGATCTGAACTTCAACCTGCCGCGCGGCGGCATCGTCGGCATCATCGGCCCGAACGGCGCGGGTAAAACCACGCTCTTCCGTATGCTCACGGGCGTCGAGAAACCGGATTCCGGTGAGATTCGTATCGGCCCTAGCGTGAAGCTCGCCTACGTCGATCAATCGCGTCAGGCACTGAACGACAAAAACAGCGTGTGGCAAGAAATCTCGAACGGACTCGATCTGATCAAGGTCGGCAACTACGAGACGCCTTCACGCGGCTATGTCGGGCGCTTCAATTTCAAGGGCACGCAACAGCAGCAACTCATCGGCGAACTCTCCGGTGGTGAGCGCAACCGCGTGCACTTGGCTAAGGTGCTGAAGTCCGGTGGCAACGTATTACTGCTCGACGAACCGACCAACGATCTGGACGTCGAAACGCTACGCGCACTCGAAGAAGGTTTGCTTGCTTACCCCGGCTGCGCGGTCGTCATCTCGCACGATCGCTGGTTCCTCGATCGCATCGCCACTCACATCCTGGCCTTCGAAGGTAATTCGGAAGTGATCTGGTTCGAAGGCAACTATCAGGAATACGTCGAGGACTACAAGAAACGCCGCGGCGAAGACGCCGAGCGACCGCACCGTATCCGGTACAAGCCGCTCACGCGTTAAGGAACGCGGCGGCTCAGCCGCCGCCGCTGTTCAAGATCGCTGAAGCGCCGATCGAGCCGCGCTGCTGCTGTTCACGCACCCAGTCGCCCGAGCCATTCTGCGAGTCGGTCGTCGTGCAGACCTTGCGGGTTCGAAAGCTCGAACCCGTGACCTTCTCCTCGCGGCACTTCACCTTCGGTGTCTTGTCGTCAGCCTTGGCAGCAGGCGGAGTCGTGCTGGCTGGCGTGGCCACGGCTGCCGCCGGTGCCGCGGTGGGCACGGCAGCGGGTGTGGCAGCCGGCGGGTTGGTCGCAGATGCTGAAGCGGCCGCAGTACCACCCTCGATGGGCGGATCGGCTGCGAACACCGGCATCGCCATCATGAGACTCGCGATGACCGCGATCGATTTCACCGAAGAGATCCGCTGCTGATAGACCGTCATGGCAAAGCGCCTCCGCATTCGTTTGAGCAATACACCGACCCTGAGTACGCTAACGAGCCATGAGCACCGAGCGCAAGCCCTTGCCTGAAAACTTGCCTGAACAGTGGTGGACCGAAGCCGCCATACCGGCGCTCAAGTTGCTGGCGGCCGATGATCCAGAGCACGGCGCGGCATGGCTCGCCCTGCACTACGACCTGACGACCTCCGGCCGGCTCGATGAGGCGCGCAATGCCTATGGGCAGTTTCTGCGCAGTTGCTGCCCGGTAGGGCCCGTACGACGCGCAGCGGAGCAACTTTGCGAGGGGCGCTTGCCCGAGGCCGATTTCCTGTTGAAGGAGCATCGGCGACGAAACCCACCCGACCCGCTCGTTCTGCAGCTCGCGGCTGAAACCGCGTTCCGTCGCCAGAAGGATGCCGATGCGATCGCGCTCTTGAGCGAGTGTTTGCAGCTAGCGCCAGATCAGCCGGGGGCGCGCTTCTCGCGCGCCCTTGCCTATTACCGCTCTGGCAAGCCCGTTGAAGCCGAGAGGGATCTCGAGGCCGAGCTGCAGACGCATCCCGAAAACCCCGCGTGCCGCGCCTTGCTCGCCGCCGCCCTCACGAAAACGACGGGAGTCGAACGCGCACTCGAACTATACGAACGACTGACGCGCGAGTTTCCAAGCCAAGCAACGCTTTGGATGAGTTTTGGTCACGTGCTCAAGGCAGCCGGTCGGCAGCCCGAGAGCATCGGCGCTTACCGAAGAGCGACTGAGCTCGAGCCAAAAATCGGTGAGGCGTGGTGGAGTCTCGCCAATCTGAAGACGGTCAAACTCTCGGCCGATGACATCGCGGCCATGACCGCACAATTAGATCGTCATGATTTGACCGACGATGATCGGCTGCACTTCGAATTTGCCCTCGGCAAAGCACACGAGGATCTCGCGCAGTTCGAGACTTCGTTCCGTCATTACGACGCCGGCAATCGCCTGCGTTTACGCATGGCACCCTACGACTCGCAGAGCTCGACGATCAATCTGCGTCGCAGTCAAAGCACCTACACCCGAGATTTTTTCGAGGCACGTCGTGGTTGCGGATCGAGCGCTGCGGATCCCATTTTTATCGTCGGTTTGCCGCGAGCGGGCTCGACTCTGATCGAACAAATTCTGGCGAGCCACTCGTTGATTGAAGGCACGATGGAGCTGCCGAACATCACGGACATCGCTCGCAGTATCGCCGATCGGCAGCGCAACGATTCCGATTACGACTACCTTCCGCTCGTCCCCACACTGGAGCCAGACGAGTGGCGCGCGCTCGGCGAGCGATACATCAGCGGCACGCGGATTTATCGCAAGAGCTCGCGACCCTTCTTCATCGACAAGATGCCGAACAACTTCACGCATCTTGGACTCATCCATCTCATCTTGCCGAACGCGAAGATCATCGATGCCCGTCGTAACCCGATGGCCTCCTGTTTCTCCAACTTCAAGCAGCACTTCGCACTTGGACAATTGTTCTCGTACGGGCTTGAGAATATCGGCGGCTTCTATCGCGACTATGTGGAGTTGATGGCGCACTTTGATAGCGTGCTGCCTGGACGAGTGCATCGTGTGTACTACGAGAACATGGTGACGGACACCGAGAACGAAATCCGCCGCTTACTCGACTATTGCGGCGTTCCGTTCGAAGAGCAGTGCCTACGGTTTCACCAAACCGAACGCATCGTGCGCACCGCCAGCTCGGAGCAGGTTCGAAAACCCATTTATCGAGAAGGGGTCGATCACTGGCGGCACTACGAGCCTTGGCTCGAACCGCTCAAAGCAGCGCTCGGCGAAGTGTTGACGAGCTATCCGGCGGTGCCGGATTTCGCGGCGTCATCAAAGCGATAGCCGAATAAGTCGACGTCGATCCGATAACGATCGGCGACTGCTGTTACCAATTCTGGATCGTAGTATTCGCGATAGTCGCGATGCTCCGATGCGTTACGCGTTTCGAGAACGACTCGGGGCAAGGAGAGCGCATCACTGAGCACATCGAAATCCGACTGCAGTGATTCGGCCCGTAACAGGTGCGAGACCATGACTCGGCCATCCTCATCGGTGACGAAATCTGCCTGCGCTCGAAAATGGACGGGGCTTTGATTTTGCGGATTCGCGAGCACGCGTCGCATGGCCGCTTGAGGATCCCGGGCGAATAGACCGTTGTGCCGCATCATGAAGGCAACATACGAAACAAATCGCGCCCACGGATTTCGAACGACGGCAAACGACACATACCCCGACCACGTCTCAGCGCCCAAGGCATCACGAATCTCTCGGGCGAGTTGATGCCCGTGCTCGACGCTGGAGAACTCGGGTCGCTCGATACGCTTTCGAACGAACAGCGACACCTGCTCCTCGTCGTTGTCATCGAGAAAGGGGCGCAACGCGAACCGAATGCTATGACTTGCGACCTTAGGTACCGCGACGAAGACGAAGCGATGCTGATGCGAAATGATCGTCACGAGGATACGTTCACGTCAGGTCGGCTCTTCGAAAAAATCGACGATCAAATGGATACGACGTACGGGCGAGGCGTTGAGCACGCTGTGCCGACGCAGATTGTCGAGCTCGTAGGCGTGCCCCACCGCGAGTTTGATGTCCTCGCCTTCGACCCAAAATTGCACATCCGGGTGCGTCTCGATCGGGACGTGCACACGATGCGCAGCCTCGAGTGTCGGTCCATAGTCTTCATGCTCGGGGATATCATCACCGGGACCGAGACAGGCAACCTGCGCGTTCAAGACGCGACCGCGCCGAGGATAGAACGACGCGATCTGCTGAGACACCGGTTCGAATACCGCGTGCAGCGGATCCCAACCGGTGAGTCGACGCGTCGGCATGCTGGGGCCACCCACCGTCATCAGCAAATAGATTGTTCGGCTCTTGCGATACGGCGCCAAACGCTTCTGGAATTCCTGATCGGCATTCCAGAGCTCCTCTGGCTGCTGGAGCAGGCAAGCCGTGAAGGCCGTGATATCGACCTCACCGAGATGCCGCATTCGTTCACTACAACGCATGGGTCGATGCTACCGCGGCACTCGAACTATGGCCATCGCGCGCCAGAGGGAGAACAATACGCGTCGTGACCACGAACTCCCTGCCCAGCACGAACGACCAACAGCAACTCGCGGCAGCGCACGCTGCGCTGACGCAAGGCAAGCTCGAGACAGCCCTGACCGTCGTGGAAGGGCTGCTGCAGAAGCTGCCGGCTTGGGCACCCGCCGTGCATCTGGCCGGTCTCATCGCCAAAGCGGTGGGTGATCTGTCGCGCGCAGAGGATTTGATGCGCCGCTCGTTAGAGTTGCCGGGAACGGCACCACGTGCACGCGCGGAGTACGCCAACAACCTCGGTAACTTGCTGCGTAGTGCGGGATATCCCGCCTCGGCTGCGGCGGCCTATCAGCTCGCCATCGAGCTGGCCGCGTTGCCGCAGGCACAAGTGGGTCTTGCGCGCGCCTTGCTCGAGCTCGAGCGACCCGAAGAGGCGTTACAAGTCATCGCCAATCACGCAGGCTCGTCATCGCAACTGCTGGCGGTGCTCATACGCTCCGAAGCGCTTGCACAACTTGGCGAACGGCAAGCAGCACTCAACGCGCTAGGCGCGGTGAGCGAGGTTGAAAAAACGCGCAGTAGTTTCTGGGTCGCACTTGGCTCGCGTTTGGCTGCGCTTGGGCGATTCGAGGAGGCAGAAACGGCACTCATGCCGCTGCTCTCAACGCCGGATGCCGCGGCCGCCATGCTCGCGCTCGGCGAGCTGCGCGTCATGTCGCGTGATTGGGTCAATGCGCTCGAGATTCTGAAGAAAGGCATCCAACAATTCCCCAATAGCATCGAACTGCAGAGTCGCTACGCCGGCCTCGCATGGATGTTGGGTGATCATCGACACTTCGCTGACCCCATGCGAAAGGTGCTCGCCGAGCGACCCGCGAATAGTGGCCTGCGACTCGCCTTAGTCACTGCTTTAGGCAATGCAGGCCTGCACGATGAAGCCGAGCAAATTTTGCGCGCCGGGCAATTATTACGCCCGAACGATCCGCATTTTCTCGCGCTATTGAGCTTGCGATGCGTTGAGACCGATCGTCTCGATGAAGCATCACAGTGGATCGATACCGCGCTCTCGATCGCGCCCGAGTTCGAATTGGTCCGCGAGCATGCGGCCATCGTGGCGCTTTGCCGCGCGCAACCCGATGTCGCTTTGGCTCACACGGAATGGCTAACGAGTCGACGTCCTCTCGGTCAATTTGCCTGGGCTCTACACACCTCCGCGCTACGCATTGCCGGTCGCAGCGAATGGCAACGATTCGCCGACCCGAACGCGGTGTGTTACACGCGAACGCTAACCCCACCTGCGGGCTATCCCTCGATCGAGGCATTCAACGCGAAGCTGGCAGATCGATTGCGGCAACGACACAACCTTTCAGCACATCCGCTCGTCAATTCCGTGCGGCAGGGCACACAAGTCGAAATACTGCCCGAGGCGGAAACAGATCCTGTCATTCGCGAATTCTTCGACATCATCCAAGCACCGATACGCGAGGTCATCGCATCGATGCCGACGGATCCGACCCATCCACTGCACGCGAGAAAAGCGGCGGACTTTCGACTCTCAGGCTGCTGGACGGTGCGTCTACGCGGCGGCTCGGGCCAGCATGTGAGCCACATCCACCCGCGAGGTTGGTTGAGCTCCGCTTATTATGTGGAAGTGCCCGAAACGATCGCACCCGATCCCAAACGTGGCGGCTGGCTACGCTTTGGCGACCCACCCTATCCGATCAAAGATCTCGCACCGAGTGGCTGGGTCCAACCCAAAAGCGGCACCTTGGCGCTGTTCCCCTCGTATCAGTGGCACGGCGTAGAACCGTTCGAGGGCAAAAGCGAACGCATGACGATCGCCTTCGACATCGTGCCGCGCCGAACTTGATCGACGCGCGGTCGATCGACAGCGCTAACTCAAGCGAAACTGGCGCTCAGCTTCGGCCATGCGCTGCACGATCTGCCGCTCTTCGAGCGTCAGCAAGGGATTCCAAACGTCGAAGATCATCACGACGCGAATCTCGTCGCTGTCGTTCCACGCTTCGTGCTCGATGGTGTCATCGAACACGATGACCTCGCCCTCGACCCACCGTCGATTGTCGTAACCGACCCGAAAGAGACAATGATCCGGCACGACGAGCGGCAGATGCGCGACTAAGCGAGCATTCGACTCACCATGATGCGGCGGGATCTTGGTCTTCGGCGCGAGCACCGAGAACATGGCATTGGGGCAAGTCCCCGCCAAATGCACGGAATCAATCAGCTTCAACGCTTCAGCAGTTTTAGGGCAACGCGCGAGGTTGGCTTCGACCGGCTCACCGGCTTTGTACAAATGGAAACTCGTCCATGCGCGCGAGTGATTCAACTCTGCCCATTGATTCACCGGATCGCCTGCGCCGTACTGTACGTAAGGTGTGAATTCGGCTGATGCCTCACTCAAAGCCGCGATCATCTCGTCACGAATATCCGCCGTTCGCTTCTCGAGCTCCGGCACCCAATCAAAACTCTCACGGCGGAAGAACGGTTGAGCAGGCAAGCGAGGCACACTCAGCTGGTTGCTCTGCGACAAGAACGGCTTGGTGCGACCCGACAAAATGGAGATCGCCTCGCGCCAACGAGCCGTCAAGCCGGGCAAGCCATCAACCGCCTGCAGCAGCACCGCTTCCAACGCTTCGGTATACATGCCGACCATTTGTTCGGCATGCGCGAGCGGTTTGCGGAAAGACTCCGGTCGATACTCTGCCGGGGGCGAAATCTTCAGCACGTCGCGATACAAGAGCGCTGCCGCCTTGGGCTTGCCTTGCCGCTCGAGCAAATCCGCCTTTTGCAGCAACGCCGGCCAGCAATAAGGATCAATGGCGAGCGTCGTCTGCAACGCCTCGAATTCGTCTTCATAGCGACCGAGCAGTCGCAAAGTCGCAGCGCGCGTTAAACCAAAGTCGACCAGAACGTCTGGCTCGATTTCTCGTGGCTGCACTCGATCGAGCAACTCCAGCGCGGCGGTCGCACGCCCCGCTTCTAGATCGAGTCGGCAGATCGCGATCACCGCACGGGTCGCCGTTGGCTGCGCCGCTAGGATTGCCTCATAACCCCGTCTCGCAGCCGCCTTATCGCCCGCTGCTTCCGCGTCTTTAGCCTCACGCCACCACTGCTGCACGTTACTCATGAATCGCTCTCTAAAAAAAAGGGGTGTCGCCTGAGCGACACCCCTTCGTTATCAACGTTAACGTCGAGATCAGAACTTGTACGAAACACCGACGCTGTAACGAGGTCCGAGCGGATCGTACATATCGACGTAGGCGTTCGCCGAGGTGTTGCCACCCGGGATGTTACCCACGATGGTCGGATCTTCGTCCGTCACGTTCTGAGCGGCCAACGTCACGCGCAGCGCCTCGTTCCACTTCCAGGTGACCGAGAGATCGACGTATTGGAAGGAGGGGATGTTTTCGATCAAGTAGATCGAGCGACCGACCTGATCCGGATCGTCGTTGCGAGCCTGAACGTCGACCGACGACAGGTGACGCACGAAGACCGAGGCCGAGAACGCACGCCAGTCAGCCGACAGCGAGAAGTTTGCACGGTCCTTCGGGGTCGGGTTACCGCAGGTATCGCCATACACGCCTTGGCACTCGATCAACGGCGAGGTTGAGCTGGACTTGAACGAGCTGTCGAGCGTGTGCGAACCGGAAACACCGGCCGTCAGACCCACCTCACCCAGTTCGAACGCGTACGAGAAGGCGTAGTCGACACCCTCAGCGGTCAACGTCGAGAGGTTACGAGTCTCTTGAACGATACCGAAGCCATCACCTTCAAGCTCACCCAACGAGTTACGCTTGATGAGGCTGCAGAAGCTCGTGATGTTGTTGTTGAAGCAGTTGTCGAGCACTTCCTGCGCGCCGTAAGAGCCGATACCACCGTCGATCTCGATCTTGTAGTAGTCGACCGAGGCGGTGAAGCCCGGCAACGCTTCCGGCGTCATCTGGAAGCCGATCGTGAAGGTATCGGCCTCTTCGGCCTCGAGCGAGATACCGAGAGCGATGGCACCACCGCCAATGCTGGCAGCCTGCTGAGCGGCCGGCGGGGCGATCGAACCGATCTGCGAAGCCGGAGCACCCTGTGCAATACACTTCGCGCGCAGCGTCGCGTTGTTGACCGGACCCGAGCCGGCGCAAGGATCGCTACGCACTTCGGTCAGACCGAATGCCAACGGCGCAAACTGCTCGCCGATGTTCGGAGCGCGAACGGCCTTCTGCAACATCGCACGGAAGCGATAACCCGCAACCGGCGTGTACTCGAGACCCGCTTTCCACGTCTCGAAGGAACCGGCAAGGTTCGTCTCCGAGGCGCGCAGACCGAGGTCGAGCGCAAGGTTTTCGACACCCGCCTTGCCCGTGATCAACGGAACGTAGGCTTCGCCGAAGAATTCCATCGTATCGACGCGACCCGCGAGCGGCGGCGCCGTACCACCCTGGCCCATCGCACCACCCAAGCGGGTGAGATCATCCGGACGGAAGTCCGAGTTGAACTCGGTCCACTCGGCACCGAAGGCAAGACCCACCGGCGAATCGGCGGCCGGCAACTGGATGCCCGCGACCGGACCCGAGACAATCGCCGAAGCCGTCTTGGCTTCGGTGACCTGCGTCGAGTAGTAGCTCGCGCGAATGTAGTCGAGACCCGCCTGCGAAATTGCGCCGGTCATCGGGATGCCGCTGTCGCGATAGATGTCGCCATTACCCGAGAAAATATTGACGGGAGCGCACTTACCGCCCGAGACGCACTTGATGCCATCTGGGGTCTGAATCGCGATGATCGCCTCGCGGGCACGGTCGATGCTGACGTCGTTCTGCAGACCATCGAGACGCGAGACGCGACCGAACTGCGAGGAGATGTCGTAGGTCCAATCCGAAGCGCCGATGTCGCCACGAACGCCGGCGGTGAGTTGGATCGTCTTCGACTCCGCGATACCCACGCGAGGACCGAGCTCGGTCAGGCGACGGCGTAGGCCGTTGACCGTCACCAACTGGGTACCCGGGGTAGCGTTCGGGTTATAGACACCGTGCGGCAGCTCACCCGCGATCGGGAAAGCCGCCTCGTTGTTGTACGCCGCAATCAGCGCGGTGCGCTGATCGGCGGTCAGGAACGGGTTGTCGAGGTTGACCTTGAAGGTCGCGGTCGACCCGCCGAAGAAGGCCGACGAGGCGAGCTGAGTCGGCACGTCGGAGTTGACGGCAAACACGCGGCCGTAGATCTCAGTCGAGTCGTTGATGTCGAAATCGATCGAGCCGTACGCCGACCAGCGCTCCTGCGGAACCTGGAAGTAGTTGTACGGGTTGTAGTTGAAGGTCGCGTTCGGCGCGTACTGACCGAGGCCACCGCGGGTGGTCAGCTTGCCATCCGGAGTGAAGTAGCGGGTCGAGAAGCCGCCGGTCGCGGTGCGGATCGCTGCGCGCGTGGCACCGGCGTTGCTCGAACCGAGCTGACGGTCGGCACCAAAGATATCCGACGAGTAGGCGTACCAGTTACCGGCGTAACGATATCCGTCAGCGGCGAACAGGTTGTAGTTCGAGTAAGCGCGGTCACCTTGCAGCACTTCGTCGCGCTTGGTGTAGCCGAAGGAGAGGATCGCCGAACCACGATCGTCGGCAAACTTGGCGCCGGCCGTGAGAGCGGCGCTCATCACGCGGCCATCGCCTTCGCCGTATTGCGAAGCGTTGTAGTCGGCCTGCAGGCCTTCGAAATCTTTCTTCGTGATGAAGTTCACGACGCCCGACACGGCGTCCGAACCGTACACCGCCGAGGCACCGCCCGTGACGATGTCAACGCGCTCGACGATCGCGCTCGGGATCAGGTTGATGTCGACGGCACCGCTCGTGCCGAACGGAGGCAGGCGCTTGCCATCCATCAACACCAACGTGCGATTCGAGCCAAGACCACGCAGGTTGATCGTGGCGGCACCCGGGTTGCCGTTGTTGATGTACTCAGTCGCGCCCGGCAGGAACTGCGGCAGCTGACGGAGCTGGGTTTCGAGGTTGATGACGTTCAGCTCTTCGAGCTGCTCCGCCGACACCGTGGAAATGGGGCTGTTCGAGACGAGGTCCGGCTTCGCGATGCGCGTACCGGTAACGACGACTTCTTCGAGACCCGCGTCTTGCGCGAGCAGCATTCCCGGCATCGTGAATGCCATGGAACCGTAAAGCACTTGTGCAACAGTGCGACGAACGAGCGGATTCGATGTACTCACTAGCAACCCTCCCACAGGGTAAAAAAGGCCTTCCCGAGACCTGTTGATAGACCTAGGCCGAAGACTAGACCCTCGCCGAAATCGGCGTCAAGTAAATAGGACACACTGTCGCGAATGCGCAACAGCTCAACCTAGCCACGCTCGCGCATTGCGGAAAAGCCGCATCCAACCGGAATATTCGCTGCTACCGGCAGGTCGCCAGGACATTTGGGCGTTGCGAAAGACGCGCTCGGGATGCGGCATCATGACCGTCACGCGGCCATCCTGGCTGCAAAGCGCGGCCAGCCCGTTAGGCGACCCATTCGGGTTGGCGGGATAGCGCGAGGCAATCACGCCGCGCGACTCGACATACCGCAAGCCGATCGTGCCGGAGTTTTCACAAGCAGCGGCTTGCACGGTATCGACGAATTCGGCCCGACCTTCACCGTGTGAAACGGCGATGGGGAGCACCGAACCTGCCATGCCCGCGAAGAAAATCGAGGGCGTCGAGAGCACTTCGACCAAGCTCGCGCGCGCCTCGAACTGCTCGACTCGATTACGCACGAAACGCGGCCAATGCGTTGCTCCCGGAATGATCGGCGCGAGTTGCGCCATCATCTGACAGCCGTTGCAGACACCGAGAGCGAAGGTGTCACCACGCTCAAAGAAAGCGGCGAACTGCTCGCGCATCTGCGCGTTGAAGAGAATGGACTTCGCCCAACCCTCGCCGGCGCCAAGCACGTCGCCGTACGAGAAACCGCCGCAGGCGACGAGGCCTTGGAAATCGGAGAGTACGTGGCGACCCGCGAAGAGGTCGGTCATGTGCACATCGTGAGTCTCGAAACCCGCGCGATCAAATACGGCCGCCATCTCCGACTGACTATTCACGCCCTGCTCGCGCAGCACGGCAAGGCGCGGACGAACACCGCTTGCAATGTAGGGCGCGGCGACATCATCGCCCGCATCAAAACTCAGATCGACGAGTAGCGGTGGCGATGCGATATCGGTTGCGGTCTCAAATTCTTCTTGAGCGCACTGTGGATCGTCACGCCGCTCGCGCAGGCGATACGAGGTCTCTGACCACTCGCGCTTGAGCGTCGACCACGACTCGTCAATTAGCAGCGAGCCTGCGCTGATCCGAATGCGATCGGATTCGGGTTCGACCCGACCGATGACTGCACTGCAATGACCGACGCCGTGCGCAAAAAGCACGCCCAGAACTTCGGCGGCATCGAGGATGCGAACTTGTAGCACGATACCGAGCTCTTCGGAGAACAGCGCAGCGAGCGCGTCTTCCTTGTTCTGCCGTGCGTGCTTGCTCTTAAGGCCAATGTTGACCTCGATACCGCAGTGACCGGCAAACGCCATCTCGATGAGCGTCACGGCCAAGCCACCGTCGGAGCGATCGTGATAGGCGAGCACCTTATCGCGCTCACGCAGCATCGAAAGTGCGGCTGCCACACCCCTCAGGAGCGACGGGTCGTCCACATCAGCCGGTTCAGTGCCGAGCGCACCATAAACTTGGGTCAGCACCGATCCGCCCAAGCGATTTCGGGCTTCACCCAAATCGATGTAGATCAGGGCGGTCGGGCCGCAGTCGCGTCGCAACTCGGGCGTCCAACAACGTCGCACATCGGCGACCGGCGCGAATGCCGAGATGATCAAAGAAACCGGCGCGACAACCGACTTCTGATTGCCAGACTCGTCTTGCCATGCCGTGCGCATCGACAGCGAATCCTTACCCACCGGAATCGCGATACCGAGTGCGGGGCAGAGTTCTTCGCCGATTGCCTTTACCGCTTCGTAGAGCTTGGCGTCCTCACCGGGCTCGCCGCAGGCCGCCATCCAGTTCGCCGACAAACGGATATCGCTCAATCGACGTATATCCGCCGCGAGAATGTTGGTGATGGCCTCACCGACAGCGAGTCGCGCGGCAGCGCCAGAGTCGAGAATCGCGACGGGGGTCCGCTCGCCCATCGCCATCGCCTCACCTTCGACACCAAAATAATCGGCGATGGTGACGCCGCAATCGGCGACGGGCACCTGCCACGGACCCACCATTTGGTCGCGCGAAATCATGCCGCCGACCGTGCGGTCACCGATGGTGATGAGGAAGGTCTTGTCGGCAACGGCCGGGAATCGCAGCACGCGACGCAGTGCTTCACGCACATCGAGCGTCGCGAGCCCAAACGGCACAGCAGCGGGCGGTGTCGTCGTCACATCGCGCAGCATCTTCGGCGTTTTGCCGAGCAATACGTCGAGGGGCATATCGACCGGTGTCTCGTTCAGCAGCGAATCAACGACCCGTAGCTGCCCGTCGTCGGTCAGCGTACCGATCACTGCAAAGGGGCAACGCTCGCGCGCACAGAGTTTTTCGAAATCGGCAATGCGATCCGCCGCCACGATGAGTACGTAGCGCTCCTGCGACTCGTTGCACCACAACTCCATCGGCGACATGCCAGGCTCGTCCGAGAGAATCGCACGCAGCTCAATGAGAGCGCCTCGATTGCTATGCGAGACCGCCTCCGGCACGGCATTCGAAAGCCCACCCGCGCCGACATCGTGGATCAATAAAATCGGATTGGCTGCGCCCTCAGCCCAGCAACGATCAATGACCTCTTGTGCGCGGCGCTGCATCTCGGGGTTACCGCGCTGCACCGAAGCGAAATCGAGATCCGCGGACGAAGTGCCCGCACCCACCGACGAGGCCGCACCGCCACCGAGCCCGATCAGCATCGAGGGACCACCCAAGACGACGACCTTCGCGCCCACCGGGCAGTCGCGCTTCTCGACATGATCACGGCGCACGTTACCGAGACCGCCGGCAATCATGATGGGTTTGTGATAACCGCGATGACGCGTCGGTGGATCACCCGCGGCATGCAATTCGAAGTTGCGGAAATAGCCGCAAATTCCAGGGCGCCCGAATTCATTGTTGAACGCTGCTGCGCCGAGTGGACCCTCGATCATGATGTCGAGGGCCGAAGCGATGCGCAGCGGCTTACCGATTGCCGGCTGACCCGGGAGCTGCTCCCAGGGTTGCTCAAAACCCGGAATACGCAAATGCGAAACCGAAAAACCGACGAGCCCCGCCTTGGGCTTGGCGCCAATGCCGGTCGCGCCCTCGTCGCGAATCTCACCACCGGATCCCGTCGAAGCGCCGGGGAACGGCGAAATCGCTGTCGGGTGATTGTGCGTCTCGACTTTCATCAAAATATCGATGGGCTCGACATGTGCACGATAAACGCCCGTCGACGGATCGACGAACCAGCGACGTCCTGCCGGCGCACCCTCGATCACGGCTGCATTATCGCGATAGGCGCTCAACACACCTTGCGGCGCTTTGGCATGCGTGTTGCGAATCATCGCGAAGAGCGATTTTCGCCGTGGCTCACCATCAATGATGAAGTCGGCGTTGAAAATCTTGTGGCGACAATGCTCGGAGTTTGCTTGCGCAAACATCATGAGTTCGACATCAGTCGGCTCGCGCCCGAGCTTGGCGAACGCGTCGAGCAAATAGTCGATCTCATCGTCCGACAGCGCGAGACCGAGCTCGCGGTTCGCCGTCACCAAGGCATTACGATCGCCGCGCAACGGTACGCGTACGAGCGGACGTGGCGCTTCCGTGACGAACAAGGCGTTAGCCTGCGACACATCCGTGAACACCGCCTCGGTCATCCGATCATGGATCGCGGCGATCACGACCTCGCGCTCGGCATCGGTCAGAGCACGCTCACACGCGAAGCGAAACTCGATGCCGCGTTCGATCCGCCGCACGCTCGTGAGTCCGCATACATGCGCGATGTCGGTGGCCTTGCTCGCCCAAGGCGAGATCGTACCGGGGCGTGGAAACACCCATAGAGACTCGACCCGCACCGAATGATCGACCGCAGCGCCACCGAGGTCGCGCGGCCCATAGGTCAAGAGCGCTTCGAGGCGACGCGTATCCTCGGTCGTCAGTTCGACCGATACATCGACTAAATGAACCCAGCGTGCTTCGACACCCACCAACACTGGCAGCCGCAAGCCGGCCAGCAATTTGTGGGTACGGAAACCGGACAGCGCGGAGGAACCGCGAAACAGCATGCCGAGTGAAGGCCTATTTCTTTGAGCCGTCGCCCGCGGGTGGCGAGTAGACCGGCATCGGGAATTGCGCGACGTTCGAACCTTCGTAGGCGCTGATTTTGCTGACGCCCTGCTTTTTCACCTCGTCGATACGCAGCACCGAGTGCATCGGGATGTAGCTGCGCTTGACGCCCTCGAATTCCGACTTGATGCGCTCCTCGCCCGGATCGAGCACCACCGTCGAGCGCTCACCGAAAACGAGCTCTTCGATTTCCACGAAACCGAACATGCTGCCGTGCGATACCTTGCGGGCAAAGACCTCGTAGACCTTGCCCTGGTTGACGAACATGACTTTGTAGATGTGGCTAGAGGGCATGCTGAACGATCAGGAAAGTGGCGGAGAGGGTGAGATTCGAACTCACGTGCCGGGATTAACCGACCATCCGATTTCGAGTCGGCGCCGTTATGACCACTTCGGTACCTCTCCGGAGCCGGGTATTCTAACCGACATGAACCCCCGCGGGACAGTAACCACCCACCTCCTCGTCGTTCTGGGAGCACTTCTGCTCGTTTTGGGCGGCTGCGGAGGCTGGCGCGCGGGGGCGCTTGAGGATATTCGCAGCCGAGGCGCGCTGCGCGTGGCGATGTTCAACTCTCCCACCACCTACTACCTCGGGCGCGAAGGCCCCGAGGGGGCTGAATACGAACTTGCCGCGAGATTCGCCGAACAGCTCGGCGTGAAACTCGAGGTCGTCGTGGTCGCCGACCGCGCCGAGTTGCGAGACGCCATCGCGAAGCGACGCGCCGATATCGCTGCCTCACGCTTGAGCTGGAGTAGTCAGTGGCGCGGCGTGGCCTTGCCATCGGAGGTCTACGCAGAATCGCCGCTGTTCTGGGTTTACCAGCGGGGTCGATCGCGACCGAAAACGACGGCTGATCTGAAAAAGCTGGATGCGGTCGTGCTCGAGGACAGCGCGGCCTGGAACTACCTGCAATCGCTCTCGGCACTCGAGCGCGCAGCCTATGACTTGACGGAGCTGCCGAAAAATCTCGGCCGAGATCCACTCGATATCGTGGCATCGGGGCGTGCCGAGGTGACGCTGATCGATGGCTTCGAATATGCCAATTTACGAACGCGCTACCCTTCCCTCGATGTGGCCTTCGGTATCGATGCGCGACGACCGCTGTATTGGATGGTGCGTAAGGATGGTCGCGATCTGCTGCGGGAGGTAAATCGATTTCTCGTCGAACAGCGCGAACAGAAAAAAATCCCTCATCCGGCATCCGAAATTGATCCGAGCACGCTCCCGGATACTCACGCCGAGCAATTTGCTGTTGATGTCGAGGTGAAATTACCGCTCTACCGCGAACTGTTCGAACGCGCGAGCGCCGAAACCCATCTCGATTGGCAACTCATCGCGGCACTCGGCTATCAGGAATCACAGTGGGATCCGAAATCGCGCAGCCCCTTCGGCGCCCAAGGACTCATGATGCTGATGCCACGCACCGCACGCTCACTCGGCGTCACTGATCCGTACGATGCCGAACAAAATATTTTGGCCGGCGCGCGCTACCTCGCGCAGCTACGCGAAACCATCCCTGCTCGGATTCGTGAGCCCGATCGCACGTGGATGGCCGTCGCCGCCTATAACATGGGCTATGGGCATCTCGAGGATGCGCGCGTGCTGACGGCTCGCCAAGGCGGCAACGCCGATCGCTGGATCGACGTACGCGAGCGGCTCACTCTGCTATCCGACGAGTTCTGGTATCTGCAGGTGAAGAACGGCTATGCGCGCGGCTGGGAGACACGACTGCTGGTCGATCGAGTGCAGCAGTATCGCGAGCTCCTCCAGGAGACGGATTTGTCACTGACGGCGCGCGCGGAAGAAGTCGGAGAGTAGCGCGCCGCACTCCTCAGCGAGCACACCGCCGAAGACGTCCACCCGATGATTCAACTCGCGGATGTTGAAGACGTCGGTAACGCTGCCCGCCCCACCCGCCTTCGGATCCCAGGCACCGAACACGACACGATCAACGCGCGCGTGAACCACTGCCGCTGCACACATGATGCAAGGCTCGAGCGTGACGTAGAGCGTCGTACCGCCCAAACGATAGTCGCCCAAGTGTTTCGCCGCATCGCGTAACGCGACGATCTCGGCATGCGCTGTCGGATCACAACCACTGATGGGGCGATTCGATCCACGACCAATCACACGCTCGCCCTGCACGACGATCGCACCGACCGGCACTTCGCCAGCGAGCGCTGCCGATCGCGCGAGCTGCAGCGCATCGCGCATGAATTCGCTGTCGCTGATCAACGGACCACGTGCCAACGAGTCTGGCGACCAGCCAAATAAATCACTCGCTCGCCATCAAAAAGCGCGCTCTGCTCGAGCTTCATTTGCACGAGCTGACCACCCCATTCGGGAACCGCTTGTTTGATGTTGCCTTCGATCGCGTAGACCGTGCTGGCATACAACGGCCAATCGCCCTGCACCGCCGTCGGGCCTTGGTTATCCCACATGCCAATCGTTGGGCCCGGCGCATGGCCGAACATGCCAAGCGCATGCGTATAAACGCTTGAGTTGATACCCGCTTTTTGAGCAGCAGCTCGCGTGCGCGCCAGCACCTCGTTGCCCGTGCGCCCGGTCACGAAGTTGGCCGTCAAAAGATCTTGCCAACGATTGCCGGTCTGCATCGCGGCTTGCAGTCCGGCAGGAACATCGACTTCTCCAAGACGCGGCACATAGCCCATTTCCTGCGTGTCGGTGCAGAGTTTGAGATAACAGATCCCCACATCGGTATGCAGCACATCACCGGGCTCGATCACGCCGCTGCCACCACAAAATGGCGCATCGGCTTCGCAAGGCACACCTTGGCGCTGACGATTCACATCGGGGAAAAACCAGATCGGCAGGCCGAGACTCTCGAAGCGCTGACGGATATACCAAGCCACGTCCTGCGTGCTGGTCACGCCCGGTGTGATCACTCGAGAGCTGAAGGCTTCGGCGATCACCCCGCGCGCAATTCCGACGATCTGCGGATACACCTCGAGCTCCGATTCGCTGCGGGTCTCGAGCCAGCGGATGACCAAAGATTCTGCCGGCACGAGTCGCGCGGCAAACTCGGTCGGCAGCACCTCGCGTAATCGATCGTGCAAGGCGGCCGTCAAGCCATCGGCTACGGGCCATTCACGAGAGACGTTGATACCGATCCGCTTTGGGTTCCGGCTGACGATGAGTTCACCGAGCGCCTTCCACTGCGCATCAAGATCACCACCGGCCCATGCGGATTGATAGGGCTCACCCAGCGGGTAGCGATTGACGGACAAACGATCCACCGTGCCATCGGCTTTACGATGGAATACGAGCATGGTCGTACGACGCGCCGCGAAGCTCGGCTGGGGCACCAGAGTGAAATACACCGGATCTTCCGCGTACTCGCGATTGATCACGAGCCACATGTCGAGCTCGGTCTCGGCCATCAAGCGCGGCAACAGTGTTTCTAGACGCTCGCCGACCATGCGGTTCTCAGGCTCAACCCGCTGGCGGGTCGATAGCACCGCAAAGTCATCAGCAGACTCGATGACCCGCCCCTGCGCAGGCTCGGCCGGCATCGTCTTATCGGCCGCCAAGGCCGTACTTCCCGCCACGAACCCTGCGAGCGCTAACCCCAAAACTGCCGTCAAGTGCTTGGTATTCATGGGGATAAATATACGCGACTGGCCGATGCCGGCGACCGATAGACAGCGTCTATGGATCAGATCCGCTCTGTCGATTGGACTAATTCTAATTTCGGACCCATCATTCGCCCCGCGTCGCAGGGTGCGGCGCGTTGCAACCCCCTTACTATCGATAGGAAGTCACATGTCCCTCATCAATACCGCCGTCAAGCCGTTCAAAGCCCAGGCCTACCACAACGGTAAGTTCGTAGAAGTCACCGACCAGTCGCTCAAGGGCAAGTGGTCCGTTATTTTCTTCTACCCGGCCGACTTCACCTTCGTCTGCCCGACGGAACTCGGTGACCTCGCCGACAACTACGACACCTTCAAGTCGCTCGGCGTCGAGATCTACGGCGTTTCGACCGACACGCACTTCACGCACAAGGCGTGGCACGACACCTCGGACACGATCCGCAAGGTCAACTACCCGCTGATCGGCGACCCGACCGGCGCCATCACCCGTAACTTCGGCGTGATGATTGAAGAAGAAGGCCTCGCGCTGCGCGGCACCTTCGTGATCAATCCGGACGGCGTGATCAAGCTGTGCGAGATCCACGACAACGGCATCGGCCGTGACGCCAAGGAACTGCTGCGTAAGGTTCAGGCCGCTCAGTACGTTGCCAAGAACCCGGGTCAGGTTTGCCCGGCCAAGTGGACTCCGGGTGCGGAGACCTTGAAGCCGTCGCTCGACCTCGTGGGCAAGATCTAATCAACCCCCACAGCTCATCGGAAAAAACGTGATGCTCGACGAAACTCTCCAGTCCCAGTTACGGGCGTATCTCACGAAGATCGTCCAACCCGTCGAGCTCATCGCTTCTCTTGATGAGTCGCAGGGCGCGCAGGAAATGCGAGCCCTGCTGGAGACGATCGCCAGCCTGACCGACAAAGTGTCGGTCAGGCTGGACGGTCAACAAACGCGTCGCCCGTCGTTCCAAATTCGACGAGCAGGCGCCGCCACGTCGCTGCACTTTGCCGCCGTGCCGCTCGGTCACGAGTTCACCTCGTTGGTACTCGCGCTTCTTTGGAGCGGTGGTCACCCGCCTAAGGTCGAACAGGCCAGCATCGATACGATCAAGAGCCTGCAAGACTCGCTGCGTTTCGAAGTTTTCATGTCTTTGTCTTGCCACAACTGTCCGGATGTCGTGCAGGCGCTGACATTGATGTCGGTCCTCAATCCGAAGATCGAGACCGTCGTTATCGACGGTGGTCTCTATCAAGATGAAGTCACGGCGCGCCAGATCATGGCGGTGCCGATGGTCTTCCTGAACGGCGAACTCTTCGGCTCCGGTCGTATGAGCCTCGAAGAAATCCTCGCCAAACTGGATAACGGCAGCGCCGAAAAAGAGCGCGCCAAAATTGACGCTAAAGCGCCCTACGACGTACTGATCGTCGGCGGTGGTCCCGCTGGCGCCGCAGCCGCGGTATATGCCGCGCGCAAAGGCTTGCGTACGGGTATTGCGGCGGAACGCTTCGGCGGCCAGACCAACGATACGCTCGGTATCGAGAACTACATCTCGGTGCTCGAGACCAATGGCCCCAAATTTGCGGCTGATCTTGAGGCGCACGTGCGCCACTACGACGTCGAGATCATGAATCTGCAGCGCGCCGAGAAACTGATCCCGGCCGCTAAACCGGGCGATCTCGTCGAAGTCGTGATGAGTCATGGCGGCACATTGCGCTCACGCTCCGTGATCCTCGCCACGGGCGCTCGCTGGCGTAACGTCAACGTGCCGGGCGAAGCTGAGTATCGCAATCGTGGTGTTGCCTACTGCCCGCACTGCGATGGTCCGCTCTTCAAAGGTAAGCGGGTCGCCGTCATCGGCGGTGGTAACTCCGGTGTCGAAGCGGCCATCGATCTGGCGGGCGTTGTGGGTCACGTCACCGTCGTCGAGTTCATGGATCAGCTCAAAGCCGATGCCGTGCTCGTCGCCAAGCTCAAGAGCTTGAAGAACACAACGATCGTGCTCAACGCACAGACCACCGAAATTCAGGGTGACGGCAAGACCGTCAACGCCATGACCTACAAAGATCGCGCAACGGGCGAAACGCATCGACTCGATCTCGAAGGCGTCTTCGTACAGATCGGCCTTGTACCCAATACTGAATTCCTCAAAGGCACGATCGAGCTGTCGCGCTTCGGCGAGATCGTCGTCGACCACCACGGTGCCACGAACGCCCACGGCGTTTTCGCAGCAGGTGATGCGACCACGGTTCCATACAAGCAGATCGTCATCGCCGCAGGCGATGGTGCGAAAGCGGCTCTTGGCGCATTCGATTATCTGATCCGCAGTTCAGCACCCACCGCCGAGGCCGCAGCCGCCTGACACGCCGCTGCCGATCCGGCAGCGTTGGACGTTGCAGCGTTCAGGCGTTCTGCATAATCTCCCGACGGCTCTAAACGGAGCCATCGTGTTGGGGGAACCTGTGTCGACGAATGCCGATTTCGATTCGAATTCTCGCGCGCGAGCACGCCTGCTAGCGGCGGCCGTCTGCGTCAGTGCCCTGAGTCTCACCGCTTGCGGCGGCGGTGGTGGTGGCGCCAATACCCCGGCACCGCCCACCGTGGTCGGACCGCCCCCCGCTCCTCCTCCGCCGCCGGCGCCCCCGCCGCCTCCAGCACCGCCCCCACCGAGCGGACCGAGTTGGTCGTCGGGCGTTTTCCAGGCAGCGAGTAGCTTCAAAGATCGCTGCGAGATTCCCCGCTCCGGCGTGGATCTCAACAATCGCCCCTTCCCCGACAAAGCCGGCACGGCACTCGAGGAGCGCTTCTGGCTGCGCTCTTGGACCAATGAAACCTATCTTTGGAATACAGAAGTCACCGATCAAAACCCGGCTAACTTCAATAGTCGCACCGCCTACTTTGCCGTACTCAAGACCAACGCGATCACGCCCTCAGGCAAAGAAAAAGACGACTTCCATTTCAGTGAGTCAACCGTCGCCTATCAGCAGCGACAAAACTCGGCGCCACGCGCCACTTTCGGCGCTGATCTGATCGCCCTCTCAACGAGGCCACCTCGCGACTACCGTGTCGGCTTTACCGAGCCCCAATCCCCCGCTGCCGCCGTCACCGGTGGGCAGGCTAATTTGGTTCGCGGAACACGCCTCTTGAAAGTGAACGGCATTGATCTCGTCAATGCCAATACGCAATCGGAGATCGATCAACTCAATGCAGGGTTATTCCCCGCAACCGCGGGCGTCAGCACCACCTTCGTCGTGCGAGACCCCGGGGCCACGAGCGATCGAACGATCACGATGACCTCCGTTTCCTTGTCACCGAGCCCGGTCAATCGCACTCGCATCATCAATACGCCGACCGGCAAGGTTGGCTATATCTTGTTCAACACGTTTAGTCCCTTCGAGAGCGAGCGCGCCATTGTCCAAGCGATCACGGAATTGCGGATCAACAGCGTGACCGACCTCGTGCTCGATCTACGTTACAACGGCGGTGGCCTGCTCGCCGTCTCATCCCAACTTGCCTACATGATCGCGGGCGCTAACCGCACGAGCGGGAAGTCGTTCTCACGCTTGCGCTTCAACGCCGGCGCAGGCTCACTCAATCCGGTGACGGGACAGTCCAATAGTCCGACGCCGTTCTACTCGCAGACGCTCGGCTTCACGCTCACGAGCGGCACGGATCTTCCTGCGTTGAATCTTTCACGCGTGTTCATTCTCTCCACCGCCGAAACCTGCAGTGCCAGTGAAGCGGTGATCAACGGATTGCGCGGTATCGATCTCGAGGTCAACCTGATCGGAACGAAGACCTGCGGTAAGCCTTATGGCTTCTACCCGCAGGACAACTGCGGCGAGACCTACTACACGATCCAATTCCAGACGACGAACAACAAGTCCTTCGGCGATTATGCTGACGGTTTCTTGCCGAATAATTCGTCCACGCAGTTCGGTGTACGCATGCCAGGCTGTGAAGTCGCCGACGATCTCACGCGCGAACTCGGCGATCCCAACGAGGCATTGCTCGCAGCGGCGCTGCAGTTCCGCATCAATGGCACCTGCCCGGTGCAACCCTCGGGCGAGTCGGCAACCAAAATGGTTCGACAGAATGTGTCGGGTCTCCCGCTCGAACTGCCGGCGCGCAGTTTGATGGAAACCAATTACGACATGACGATGCCCGCCGATCGATCAGGCACGCGTTGAGATGCGATCACCATCGCATCGGTGTGTGCTGATGGTCGCTCTCGCCTTGGGATCTGCTGCTTGTCAGACGACGGCGCAGGTCTCGGTACGTGCAGCTGTGCTGCTGGACGATAACGAGCGAGCCATCAAAGCGATCCAATCGACACTCGAAAGTGTGATTCAGCAAGGGCGAGTCAACCTCGGCCCGAGCGAACTCACGCGAGACTCCGTCATCACCGTGCTGCCGCCACCGCCGGGTCCTTACGAGGGTAATAGCCCCGCCATGCCGCGCTATTTCGAACTCGTCACGGATGGACAGAGCTGTTTTCTACGCGAGCGTGGCAATGAGACATTGCATTCGGTTGCGGGAGTGAATTGTCGAGCAAAGTGACGCTTCGCCGCGAACGCCACGTTACGTGTAGGCTACGGCGCGAATGCTCATCGCACTCAACAAACCCTTCGGCGTGTTATGCAAATTCATGCCCGAGAAGGATCGCCCGACCCTCGGCGACTATGTTCGCGTGCCGGGTGTCTACCCCGCCGGACGATTGGACGCCGACAGCGAAGGCTTGTTACTCCTGACTGACGATGGCGCGCTGCAGGCACGCATCGCCAACCCACGTCACAAACTCGCCAAGACATATTGGGCACAGGTGGAAGGAATGCCGACCGAAGAGGCGCTGATGCAGCTTCGCCGGGGTGTCGATCTCGGTGACTTCGTCACACGACCGGCCGGTGCCAAACTCATCGACGAACCCGCAAATCTTTGGGCTCGTACACCACCGATTCGACATCGCCTTCGGATACCCACTGCTTGGATCGAACTGACCTTACAGGAAGGCAAAAACCGTCAAGTTCGACGGATGACCGCCAAGGTCGGTTTTCCCACCCTCAGACTGGTGCGTGCCGCCATCGGTCATGTCGAACTTCAGGGTCTCGCGCCGGGCGAGTGGCGCGAAATCGACCCGCGCTCACCCTGGATTGTTGCGCGTTAACGCGGCCAAACCCTCGTGACCCAACTTCTTGAGTGTCGCGATATTCGTGGTTGAAATCATATCGGTGTCGCCGAAAGAGTCGACCGCCCGCGCGATGCTCGCCTCACGCAACAGGTGCAACGTGGGATAGGGCGAGCGATTGGTCGCGTTCGTCACATCGTCCGCCTCGGTATCCGCAAACTGATAATCGGGATGGAAGCTCGCGATCTGAATCTCGCCTTCAAGCTCCAGTACCTGTAGCGCCTCGTCCGCGACCTCCAAAAAATCGTTGTAGTCGTGAAAGTCGCGAAGTACATGCGGATGGATGAGCAGTGTCGTCTCGATCTCCTCAGGCGATACCGCGACGAGTCGCTGCAACTCACCGACCAAATCCTCCAGCAAGGCCTCGCGCGTTGTCGCCTCACTGACGACGTAACGAATCAAATCTTTGATTGCTGGCGCCGGCGCGAATGGACACAACTTGAGACCGATCACGACGCGCTCTACCCAGAGCCGGGTGTTGTCGATGAAGACCTTGTCAGAGAGAGCGCTCATGACTCACTCGAGCCTACTTCGCGGGTGCTAATCGAAACACCTTACCCATCGATTCGGAGACGACGTACACAGCGCCATCAGCGCCTTCCCGGACGTCGCGTACACGCCCGAAGCCAGCGATACGCTCTTCACCGGTCACCGCATTACCCTTCAAAGTCAAGCGGATCAGCATCTGCTCGCGGAGCGAGCCTAAGAAAAGGCTACTGCGCCATTCGGGGAACAGATTACCCGTGTAAAAGCTGAGGCCCGATGGCGCAATCGATTGCGGCAACCAGATCTTCAGCGCCGCCGGGACATCCTCACGCTCCGTCCCTTCACCGATCGTGCGTCCAAGCCCATAGGTCTTGCCGTGGGTGATCACGGGCCAGCCATAGTTGCGGCCCGACTTCAAAATATTGAGCTCATCACCGCCCTGGGGCCCGTGCTCGTGCGCCCATAGATCACCTGTCTGCGGGTGGATCGCAGCGCCCTGCACGTTGCGATTACCGTAAGTGAAAATTTCGGGCTTGACACCCTCGCGCTTCACGAAAGGGTTATCAGCGGGAATGCCACCCGCCTCGGTAATGCGCATCACGCCACCGAGATGGTTACCGAGATTCTGCGCCTCATCCTGCCGACCTCGATCACCGAGTGTCACGAACAGGTTGCCATCACGACCCCAGACAAGTCGTGAGCCGAAGTGATGCCCGGTACCCAGCTTCGGATTCTGACTAAAGATCACCTGCACGTCGCGCACGCTGCATTGCTCGGCTTGACACGAAAGACGTCCGCGCGCGACGTCGGTGCCGACCGCATTCGCATCACCTGCCGCATACGACCAATAGATCAGTTGATTCTGCGAATAGGCCGGATGCGCCACGACATCTAGAAGACCACCTTGTCCACGAGGTGTGACCACTGGCAAACCGGCGACCGGCTTTTCGAGCAACTTGCCATCCCGCATCACGCGCAGATTGCCCGGCTTCTCGGTGATGAGGACCAAGCCATCGGGCAACAAGGCCACACTCCAAGGCGAGGTGAGCCCGCTGGCAAATGTCTCGACATTCAGCGTGTAGCGCTCGGTTTTGATTGGCGCTTCCGACGCGAGACTGCGAGGTAACGCAGCGACCGAGAGCAATCCCACCCAGACGAGCTGGAAATACTTGACCTTGTGCAACGCAAAGCTCATGACTTCCTCCATGAATTCGATGGCGACGTTATGACGGCGCAACGCCACCGATTATCCAGCAAGTTTCGCCCGAAAGTTACCCCGTAGCGCCACTTCACATCTCGTCTTACCATCGATGCCATATGGAAAGCTCGCTGGTAACGACTCTGCTACTGCCCGCGGCACTCGGCATCGTCATGCTTGGGCTCGGCCTTTCGCTGACACTCGCCGATTTCGCACGCGTGATCCGCTATCCCCGCGCCGTGATCGTCGGACTGTTCACTCAGACCGTCGTCTTGGTGATGGGCGCTTACCTGCTGGCGCGTATCTTTGTGCTCTCTCCGGAGCTTGCGGTCGGGCTCATGCTGCTTGCGGCATCGCCAGGCGGCGCTACTGCCAACATCTATAGTCACCTCGCGCACGGCGATGTCGCCCTCAACATCACACTCACCGCCATCAATAGCGCACTCGCATTGCTCACACTGCCCTTGATCGTGAGTTTTGCCCTCGAGCATTTCATGGGCCAGGGTCAATACATACCCCCGCCCACTCGCAAGATCATCGAGGTGGCGGTGATCATCGTCGTCCCGGTCATCATCGGCATGGCGCTGCGCGCCGGACTCCCCTCGCTCGCCGCGCGCCTCGAGAAGCCGATCAAAGTTTTTGCCGTACTGGTGTTAGCTGCGGTTATTTTGGCTGCCATCGGCGCCGAGTGGGAAAAACTACCGACCTTCATCGCCGCCGTGGGCACGGCCTGCCTCGCCTTCAACCTGCTTAGCATGGGAGTCGGTTACGGTCTGCCGAGACTGCTGCGACTGCCGCAGAATCAGTCGATCGCGATTTCGATGGAGATCGGCATTCATAACGGCACGTTGGCGATTTTCATCGCCTTGAACGTGTTGAACAACGCGACGATGTCGATACCGGCTGCGGTTTACAGCCTCATCATGTTCGTGACCGCGGGCGTTTTCGTCGCTTGGCTCAATCGCCAGCGTGCTGCTCACTGAGCGTGCGACTCGGCGCTCTCAGACCCATCCTCGTCGCCAACGCGTGGCATCGGTGAGCTCACGCCAGGCGATCAGCTGAATACGGTGCGAATGCACCGCCTCGATCTCTACCGATACCACCGGCGATCCAGGCGGCTCAGGCTCGATGACCCGTGTAACGAGAAAGTGCTTTTCTTTGTTCCTAGGGGCGACGGCCGTCCACTTGGTGTGCAACAGCTTTTTCGGGCTCAG
>JACCDX010788481.1_pt1 | contig 29275 bp, 33 predicted proteins | sample 7449681 | NCBI WGS metagenome assembly JACCDX01 (sample SAMN15323450, study PRJNA562643) | freshwater metagenome | isolation source: river surface water | place: USA:Blue River Watershed | collected 2017-08-18
ACGATTTAAACATTGAAACAAAACAATGGGGTAACAAACTTTTAAGAACATTTGAAAAGAATCCAGAATATGGTATCATTGGTGTTGCTGGGACTAAATTCATGTCTGAAACTGGACAATGGTGGGTTAACCCTAAAAAAATGTATGGTAGAGTACAACATACACATGAAGGTAAAACATGGTTATCATCTTATTCTGAAGATTTAGGTCAATCAGTTGAAGAAGTAGTTATTGTTGATGGATTATTTTTTGCTGTTGATAAAACTAAAATGAAAGTTAAGTTTAATGAGAAAGTTGAAGGTTTTCACTTTTACGATGTAACGTTTTGTTTTGAAAATTACCTTAAAGGTGTTAAAGTTGGTGTTGTTACATCTATTAGAGTTAATCACTTATCAATTGGTATGACAAACGAACAATGGGAATCTAACAGACAACAATTTGCTGAAACTTTTAAAGACAAGTTACCAGTTAACATTAAAAAAGAATTACGTAAAGGTGAAAAATTAGATGTTCTTATTGGATGTTTAAGTTTTGCTAACTATACTGGTTCTGAACTATATGTTTTTGAATTAGCTAAAAAATTAATCAAAGAAGGTTGTAACGTTAGCGTTTGCTCAACTATTGGTGAACCGTTAGCTAAAGCAGCTAAACAATTAGGTATCAAATTATATAATTTACAAGAACCTCCAGGTTTTAAATTAGGTGATGGTAAATGGTCACTTAAAACACCACAAGGTGATGTTCCTTCTCAACCAAACACTTTATATAAAGTTAGTAATATTGAGTTTGACGTGATTCATTTAAATCATAAACCAGTTACTGAACATTTATTACGTTTGTTTCCAGAAACACCAGTTATCTGTTCTATTCACTCTGAAGTGATTAATTTAGAAGAACCAGTATTGTCACCTCAGATTAAAAAATACATTGCTATTAGACCAGAAATTAAAGAACACATTGTAAATAAATTTAACATTGATTCTGAAAAAGTTGAAGTAATTTATAACCCTATAAATGAAGAAAAGTTTAAACCTATTAAAACTACTGATAAAAGAGATAAAAAAAGAATTTTATTTGTTGGTACTATAGATTATCTTAGACGACAAACTATTCAAGACCTTATCAACACTACTAGAGAAAACAATGAAGAGTTATGGATTGTAGGTAAAGAAAATGATAACTATTTACCAGAAATGATTGCAAATGAGTCACACGTTAAATATTATGGCCCAACATCAAATGTTGAACAATATATCCATAAATGTGATGAAACTGCTGGTATTTTATTAGGTAGAACAACTATTGAAGGATGGATGTGTGGTAAGAATGGGTGGATATATGATGTTGATTCTTCTGGTAACATTTTAAGTAAAAAATTACATGAAATACCAAATGATATTGATAAATTTAAAAGTTATAATGTTGTTAAAGAGATAAAACAACAATATGAATTAATTTTAGATTAAAAATGGGTATTACTACAAATATTAAAAATTGGGTTAACAAAAAAATATCTATGTTATCTTTAGCTATGGGAAATGTTGAAAAAAATACATTTTCACAATCTGGTGAAGTTCTCAGTACTGATTTTAATCAAACACAAAGACACACACAAGGTCAATTAGCTGATTCATTAAAACAAGGTGAAGTAACTCAAGAGGTTATCAATCTACGATGGAGAACGTATAAAATATTAAAAGAAACTGAAGGTGTGACTGCTCAAATTGTAGGGTATGATGAAAATAATATGCCTATTGTTAAAACTAGAAAAAGAAATAAAAAATTAGGACTTAAAAAAGTTAAACTAGACCCATACGATAATAATAAATTAGAAATGGTTATTGATAATTCTGAAATAACGATTGGAGGTAACCAAGCTATGGCTAATGATAATATATCTATTCTTGATGAAGTTGAAAAAAGTCAAAATGAATATGGTGATTTAATTGTTACTCATGGCGTTATCAATTCTTTAGAATATTTTGCAACAAATAAAGCTGAGAGACCTATTATTATAACTAGAACTGAATTACCTAATTTTAATATAGAAAATTTTACATTAAAATTAAATATTAGGACCATAAATGAAACTGATAAATTGTTAGAATTCTACGTAAGTAAATACCCAGATGAATATAATAGGACTAGTCGATTATTTATCAGTGAAATTAATAAAATTATTAATGACGATATCAAGTCTTCTATGTTAAATTTTGAAAGTGTTAATTTTATAACTTATAAAACATTAGGTGCGGATGATTTCTTAGAATATGAATACACTAACATTACGTTTGATAAAATTGTTGAATATAATGGTTATTACATAATAAAATTTATATCAAAAATTAAAATAGATGGTAACAATATTTTAGAAAATTATAGAGTAGATGAATTAGATAAAAAATATAATAAAAAAGAAAAAAAATGATTAATATAGTTACAACAGTTTATAACGCTGAAAAATATTTACATAAATGTATTGGTTCTATTATGGGGCAATCAATTGATAATTTTAAATGTTACATCACTGACGATATGTCAACAGATAATTCCGTTTCTATAATAAAAGACTTAATTGATGGTGATGATAGATTTGTGTTAATTCAAAACACGACTAAAATGTATCAAGTTGGTAATTATGACCAAGTTATCCGAAATAATGAAAATATTGATGATAATGATATTATTGTTGAAGTTGATGGTGATGATTGGCTACCAAACTCAAATGTTTTAAAAAAATTAACAGAAGTTTATGTAGATGAAAATATATGGATAGCTAACGGTAGTTTTAAATATTCAGATGGTAGAAAGGGATTTGCTGCACCACCTAACAATATTTCAAACATTAGAAGGGAAACTTTTACTGCTAGTCATTTAAGAACATGGAAAGCATTTCTGTGGAGAAATATTAAAGAAGAAGATTTAAAAGATGAAACTGGCTCTTATTGGAACAATGCTGGTGATTTAGCTTTTATGTTTCCAATGATTGAAATGGCTGGAGAAGAACATTATAAATTTATGGAAGAAATAAATTATATCTATAACGAAGAAAATCCAATAAATGAACATAAAGTTAATTTAGTATCAGTTAATCAAATAGTAGTTAAACTTAGAAATAAAGAACCATATAAAAAACTAATAAAATGAATGAATTAATTAAATTATTAACAACAAACGAAATCAACTATTCTGATGTAATTAATAACTGTTACATTAAATTGTTTGATAATGAAGAGATGGATATTAATTTTATAATACCAGTAAAAAATAGAAAATCATTTGCAATACCAATGTATGATAGTTTTTTAAAAGCAAAATCAAATAGCAATTTAAAAATTTCATATACCGTTGTTGAGATTTCAAATGATAATGAACATCAAGAATTTTGTGAAACTAATAAAATAAATTATGTTTGGTATAAAACTGATAATGTTTTATTTAACAAATGTTTAGGTTTAAATATAGGTGCGTTATATACTGTAAAAACAAAATCTTTATTATTTCATGATATTGATTGCTTGATTCAAAGTGATTTTTTTATTAAATTAGAAGAAAATATAAAAAATAAAAATGCTAAAGCTATACAATGTTTTCATGGTAGAAGAGTATTATACTTAAATGATTATTTAACCAATATGGTTATTAATAAAAATATCGATATAGACACTTTTAAATTAGGTAATGATGGTATTTCATTACCGCAGTATATTGGTGCACCAGGAGGCTCGATTTTCATAAATAAAGACTTATTTTTAAATGTAGGTGGGTTTGAACCAGAATTGTTTTTAGCTAACGCACCAGAAGATGCTTTTTTTTGGGAGAAGGTAGATACAATATCTAAAATGTACGTATGTGATGAACCTAATATTGATATTTTTCATATGAATCATCCACCAACATATAATAGTAACCCATATATGCATTCTATGATAGCTGTTTATAACGCATTTAAAAATTATGACTTAAATAATAAATTATTATACATAAAAACAAAAAGTGAAAAATTAAAATCAATTAGTAATGGGGAATAATATTAACCACATATCAATAGTTATTAGTACAAGGAATGCTGTTAATTATATTGAAAAATGTTTAAATAGTGCTATTAATCAAGATTATTCAAATTTTAGTATTATTTTTATTGATGCATGTTCTAACGATGGTACTTACGAGCTGGCTAAAAGTTATGATAAATATGAGAATGTTACTATAATACAAAACGAAACTAGAAAATACCAAGGTGAAAATATTAGAATAGGAACTGAATTATCGAAACCTAAATCAATAATAATAACATTAGATGGTGATGATTGGTTTCCTCACAGTAATGTTTTAAAAAGAGTTAATGAAATTTACAATGAAAAAGATTGTTGGATGACATATGGTACATATGTTGAACATCCATACAGAAATGTTTCTGAATATTACTCAGAATACCCATTAGAAATTAGAGAACAAAAATTATTTAGACAACATAGATGGTTAGCTTCCCATTTAAGAACTTTTAGAAGAGAATTGTTTTTAAAAATAAACCCAGAAGATATGAAAGACCCACAAACTGGCGATTATGTATCTATGGCACCAGACCTATCTTTTCAATTTCCTATGTTAGAAATGTGTGGTGTTGAAAAAAGTCATTATATATCAGAAATACTCTATGTTTATAATAGAGAAAACCCTATGAATGAAACTAAAATAAATCAATCAGAAATTGATAGGATAGAAAGAATGTTAAGGTCTAAAACACCATATCAAACATTAAATGCTCTATATATTGATTAAACATTTACAAAAATATATTGATTAAACATTTACAAAAAAAATATATTAATTAAATTTAAATTATGAACAATATTAGAATATTTTGCTCATGGGATTTAAAATTTGATTTATTCCATGAAAAACAAATCGAATTGTATGTTGATTCGATTCCACATGACCAACCTTCAGAAAATACTGTTAGGTTTGTATTTTTATTAGAACCACCAGAAATATTAGATTTATCTAATCAAGCATTAATGGGGTTAAATCATGGTACATATCATCACTTGTTGACTCATAATCAACATTTAATTGATTCCTCAGAAAAAGCACATCTTTTTGAATTTGCAACAACATGGATTCATGATTATGTTTTCCCAGAAAAAAAATATGAGGTGTCAGCATTAATAGGTGGTAAAGCTTTGGCTCCTGGACATAGTATTAGAACATCATTGTTAGCTAACCAACATTTAATAGTTAAACCAAAACATATTTTTGTTAGTGGTAACTATCCAGTTAGAAATTTTAACACTAGTGAATTTTCTGTTTTAGGTCAAACTAAACATCCTTTATTTGATAGTCAATTTCATATTTGTATTGAAAATGCTAAAAGAACTAATTGGTTTACTGAAAAAATAATCGATTGTTTGATAACTAAAACGGTACCAATTTACTGGGGTTGTCCAAATATTGGAGATTGGTTTGATTTACGTGGGTTTATAGTTGTTGACAATTTAGAAGAAATTATAACAGCCGCTAATTCTATAACACCAGAAATGTATTCGGAAATGCTACCTTTTATTGAAGAAAATTATAACCGAGCTATACCTTTTAAAACAATAGATGATAGGTTGTCAATTAAAATTTTAGAATTAATAAATGGATAACGTAACAATAAAACTACAAGGTGGGTTAGGAAATTATTTGTTTCAAATAGCAACAGCTTATTCATATGGTTTATTACACGACAAAAATGTGCTATTTAATGTATCTGAAGCTATTCAGATACATAAACACATAACAACTTATCAAGAGAATATCTTTAGAAAGGTTAATTTTGTTAATAGTATTAATTATACCAATTTCAATTTATATAGAGAACCTAATTTTAGTTATGATAAAATACCTTTTATAAATGGTTCAGTATATCTAGATGGTTATTTTCAATCTGAAAAATATTTTTCAGAATATGAACATAAAATAAAAGATTTGTTTTATATAACTGAAAAATTAAAAGAGGAAATACAAAACAAATACGGTGAAGTATTAAATCAAAATACTTGTTCAATACATGTAAGGCGTGGTGATTATGTTAATCTATCTGAACATCATCCATTATGTGATATTGAATATTATAAAGGTGCTATGGAGTACATACCAAATGATACAATATATTTAGTTTTTTCTGACGATATTAGTTGGTGTAAAGAAAATTTCTTAGGTGATAATTATATTTTTATTGAAGACAATAGTGACATCTTTGATTTATATCTTATGTCTTTATGTAATAATAATATTATTGCTAACTCATCATATTCATGGTGGGGTGCATGGTTAAATAATAATAAAAATAAAATTGTAGTATCACCTAAAATGTGGTTCGGACCAGCTAAAGCTGGGTTAGACACTAGAGATGTACACTGCAAAAATTGGATTAAAATATGAGCAAATCAATAGCTATTTACGGTTCACATGATTCATCAATATGTATCAACCCTAATGAAGGAGAGTATAGAATTTATGAGTTTGAAAGATTATTACAAGAAAGATATTGTAAATTAAACGATAAAACTAATTTCAAAGACTATTTAAAAATGGTTTACGATGAAATAGTTAAAGAATATGGTCATATGAGTTTTGATACATGTTATTATGGACAATTAAGTAATAATCATTTAGAAGACTTAAAAAATATTTTTGGTTGTGAAAAGTTTGTGGAGACACCTCACCATCCATCACATGCGGCTTGTGCTTATTATCAAAGTAATTTTGATGATGCATTAATCATCTCTCAAGATGGTGGTGGTTTTGATAATGGTGATGTAGTAACATTTAAGATATTTACTATGCTAAATGGAATTCTTAGCGAAGTTGACAAATTTTCAATAGATTTAGGTAATTCATATACGTTAATGTCTTTACCTATTAGTGAAGTTAAAAAAGATGGTAGTTCATGGGGTTTGAGTTATCTATCGTTTGCTGGTAAAATGATGGGGTTAACTGCTTATGGTAAAGTTAGAAATGAATGGGTAGACCTAATCAGAAATTTTTATTCGTATCAAAGATTCGATGGGTCAACTCACCAACTAGATGGTTTGATGGCTCAATTAAACTTACCTAGAGGTGTTAATAGTTTATCTGGAGAAATTGGTTATGATTTAGCAGCAACTGCTCAATATGTTTTTGAAATCATGACATATGACCTTATTATCCCTTATATTAGTAAATATAATTTACCAGTTATTATGACTGGTGGTTGTGCTTTAAACGTACTATTTAATCAAATATTAAAAGATAGATTATCAGTACCTTTATTTATCCCACCAAACCCTAATGATTGTGGGTTATCATTTGGTAAATTAGTATTAAACGAACCACCAAAAGAACATGTTAAATTAACATATAATGGATTTGGGTTATTGGATAGAGACGATTTTGATTCTTATGTTGAAAAATATGACGCTAAAAAAGTTACAGTACAAGAAGTGGCAGAATTAATTGTTAATGGTAAAATAATAGGGTTGGTACAAGGTAATTCAGAAGTTGGTCCTAGAGCTCTAGGTAATAGAAGTATTATTTGTGACCCATCATATGAAAATATGAAAGACATCCTTAATGCTAAAGTTAAGTTTAGAGAATGGTTTAGACCATTTGCTCCAGTTGTTAGAGCTGAAGAGGTTGAAAAGTTTTTTGAATTTAAAGGTGAATCTGAATACATGTCATTTGCTCCGAAAGTTAAAGAAGAATTTAGAGAAAAATTAGCATCTATAACACATGTTGATGGTACCGCTAGAGTTCAAACTGTTAATGAAGAGCAAAATAAATATTTATATGATGTCATCACAGAAATAGATAAAATTAAAAACATTGGTGTGATTCTAAATACATCTTTTAATATTAAAGGTAAACCTATTTTAACAAAAATTGAAGAAGCTTTATACGTTTTAGAAAACACTGATTTAGACTATGTATTAATTAATGAATATTTATTCAAACAAAAATAACAAAAACAAAAATATTATAAAATGAAAGTTTTAGTTACTGGTGGAAGCGGTCAAGTTGGTAAAGAATTAAAGAAAATCAAACCAGATTGGATTTATATTTCAAGTAAAGATTTTAATTTAACTGTTTGTTCAGAAGTTGAAACGATGTTTGAAAAACATAAACCAAATGTTGTAATACATTTAGCCGCAAAAGTTGGTGGTATCATAGATAATATTAATTTACCTTGTGATTATTTTTATGATAATATAATGATGAATACGTTATTAGTTAATACATCTAAAAAATATAATGTAGACAGATTTATAGGTGTATTAAGTACTTGTATATATCCAGATAAAGTTGATGATTATCCTATGAAAGAAGAAATTTTACATTTAGGACCACCAACTGAAACTAACTTTTCATACGGAATTTCAAAAAGAAGTATGGCAGTACATATTGATGCCATGAATAAACAATACGGTACTAATTACTGTTATGTAATTCCAAGTAATCTTTATGGTGTTTATGATAAGTTTGATGAAAGAAGTCATTTCGTTGCGGCTTTAATTAAAAAAATTATTTTAGCTAAAGAAAATGGTGATAATAAAATTAACCTATTTGGAACTGGTAAACCATTAAGACAATTTGTGAACGCTAGAGATTTTGCTAACGTAATAATTCAAATGATTGACAACAATATCAATGAGAACTTTAATTTTGCTGGTGATGATAATTTAACTATTGATGAAATTGCTAGAATAGCATTAAAAGCTTTAGATTGTGAATATATGGATATTGAATACGATTCAACAAAACCAGATGGTCAATATAGAAAAGATGTTGATATAACTAAATTTAAAACTTTATTCCCAAATTTTAAATTTACAAATTTAGAAGATGGTATCAGAGATGTTTACCATAATTTATTTGTGAAAACACTTGACTAAACATTTTATTTTTTGTATCTTTGAGATATGGAAAATAAAATTAAAGAAATAATACAAGAAAGTATATCTACTAAACAAGAACTATTAAATCATTCAGAAATGGTTAATAAAATAGTTGATGTTTGTGTAAAAGCATTGAAAAATGGAAATGCTATATATTGGTGTGGTAATGGTGGGTCAGCTGCCGATGCACAACATTTAGCTGCTGAATTATCTGGTAGGTTTTATTATGACAGAGACCCACTACCTTCAGATGCTTTACATTGTAACACATCATACATCACAGCTGTAGGTAATGACTATCATTATGATGTAATTTATTCAAGATTATTAAAAGGTATTGGTAAAACTGGTGATGTGCTAATAGGTTTATCAACTTCTGGTAAATCAAATAATGTTGTTAATGCGTTTGAAGAAGCAAAAAAAATGGGTATAACAACAATTGGGTTTACTGGTAGAAATAGTAATAAATTTGAAACTAGTTGTGATTACATAATAAACGCACCTTCAATAGATACACCAAGAATACAAGAATGTCATATGTTAATTGGTCATATTGTTTGTGAATTAATAGAAACTGAAATGTTCCCAAAATGAAATTAACATTTAACGATATAATAGACACACATAAAGGTAAAGTTGGGTTATCAGTAGCAACTGGCCCAAGTTTAAAACCACATTTAACTGATATAATAAACTTATCGAATAATGAAGGATACGTTGCTTTATCTGTTAATGATTTTGACGTTATGTTCAAAGGATTAAATGTTTCTTATAGAATAGTTGCTAACAGTATTTTTACTGTGGGTTCTGAATATAATAGATTTAATAAAGAACCTAAAATACCTTTAGTGTATGCTGATAGCGTAGATTTAACATCTAAAGAAGCTGTTAATGAATTATTAAAAATCGACTATCTACCTTATGACCAAAGACATTTTGATGGTAAACATTGTACATGGGGTGATGGTGTTGATGGTAGGTATTATTGTTGTAGAAATATTGAAGAAGGTAGATTGACCATTCAAGAAGAATTAAAAAAATATTGCGGTGTTGATTTTACATATGGTGCTGGTGATACAGTTTCATTACATATGTTAAGTTTTAATATTTTATTAGGGTGTAACCCAATTTATATCGTAGGTGTTGATTTAGATTATTCAAAGGGTTATGCTGATGGTGTTAGTAGAAATGATGATTCCTTTGCCCCATATATAGATAGAATTTTAAAAGATTTTGAAACTATAAAAAAATCAGCTGAAAATATTGGTGTTGAAATTTATTCTTTATCTAAAGACTCACCAATAAATAATGTTTTTAAATACGTAGAAACAATCGAAACGAATAAAAATAACATATAAAATAATAAATTAAAACTTAATATGAAAGTAGCATGTATAATACCAGCAAGAGGTGGTAGTAAAGGGATACCGAAAAAAAATATAATAGATTTCAATGGTAATCCACTTATTTACTATTCAATAAAACAAGCTTTGGGTTCAAAATACATGAAAGAAACTGACGTATATGTTACATCCGATTCTGAAGAAATCCTTAAAATATCAGAGTCTTTTGGTGCCACCCCAATATTAAGACCAGATGATATTTCTACTGATACAGATTCAAGTGAGAGTGCTTTAATACATGCAATTAATCAAATATCAAACGAATATGATTTTATAGTGTTTTTACAAGCTACTTCTCCAATTAGAACATCACAAGATATTGATGGTTGTATCGAAAAATTAATAGAACATAAATTAGATTCTATTTTTTCTGCTGTAGAATTAGAAGATTTTTTGATATGGGAAAAAAACGATAGTGGTGAGTTAAATAGTTTGAATTATGATTATAAGAATAGAAAGCGAAGACAAGATTGTAAACCTCAATATGTAGAGAACGGTTCTATTTATGTTTTTAATAAAACAAAATTTTTATTTGAAAAAAATAGACTTTTTGGTAAAAAAGAACTATATTTGATGGATAGTTGGAAATCTTTTGAAATTGATAATATGGAAGGTTTAGAATTATGTGAAATTATTTACAAAAATAAAATAAAATAATAAAAATATAAAATATGAATCAAAATGATTTTATAATAAAAGATGGTAATTTTATAGGGGAATTTGAAAATCTTTACAAAAACTTTGATGACCCATGGACACAAAGTTTATTAGAAACATATGCTCTTGAAAAAACAATAGGTATAGAGCTTCTAAAAAAGAATAAACATACTAACCCAATTGAATTAGGTTGTGGTCATGGATATTACACAAATAGAGTAAAAGAATCTATTGGAAACTGTGTTGGTGTAGATATATCAAAAACAGCAATAGAAAAAGCTATAAATATCCACCCAGAGTGTGAGTTTATTGTTTCTGACATTGATAATGAAGATTTATTTTCTGAAAAAATAGATTGCGTAATGATGGTTGAGATAACTTGGTATGTCTTACCAAAATTAAAAGAGTTTAAGGAAATGTTATCTCAAAAATATGGTGGTAAGGGGGTTGGATTTTTTCATTCTTTAAACATTTACCCAGAAGGTGTTCAAAAATATGGTTTAGAATATTTTTCAAATAACAAAGAGATAATGGAATATTTTAAAGATGTTATAGAAATAGAAAGTTTTGGGGAATTCTCATCAAAAGAATTTAATGAATGTTCAAGGACTTTTTTTTATGGTAAGATAAAATAATAAAAATAAAATAAATAAAATATGGAGAGTAGAAAAGTTTTTTTTAATGGTGAATTTGTAGATGAATTAGATGCTAAAATATCTATTTATGATTCAGCACTAATGTTTGGTGATATGGTTTTTGAAATGACTCGTTCATTTAATAAAAAACAATTTAAATTAGAAGAGCATATTGACAGATTATATAATGGGATTAAAATATTAAGAATTCCTATACAATATACTAAAGAAGAATTAATTGAATTTTGTCATAAAACAATGGAAATTAATGAACCGCTTTTTTCTGATACTGACGAACACAGATTAATGATTAATGTTAGTAGAGGACCACTTGGGATTTACTCTCATCTGTTTGAGAATCCTCAACCAAGCGTTATTATATCTGATTTTCCATTAAAATGGACTGTATCTGGACTTGGTAATTTGTTTGATGGTGGAATAAATGGAGTAATCACTCAACAAAGAGCTGTTTCTAATCATTTAATTGACCCTAAAATAAAAAACAGAAGTAGAATACACTATCAAATGGCTAATATTGAAACCTCTTTATATAAAGGTGAAAATAATTGGCCAATATTATTAGATGACCAAGGGTTTATAGCTGAGGGTAGTGGTGATAATTTATTTTTTGTTAAAAATGGAGTGGTAATAACACCAAAGGGTCATAACATTTTAAGAGGTATTAGTAGAGACTATATATTTGAACTTTGTGCTGAGCTTGGTATTAAATGTATAGAAGAGGATTTAACACCTTACGATGCTTATACTAGTGACGAATGCTTCATGACAGCAACACCATTTTGTATCCTCCCAGTAAGTACTATAAATTATTTGAAACTTAATTCTGGGGATGGTGAAATGGGACCAATAACTAAAACACTTCTTAATCAGTGGAGTAAAAACGTTGGAGTTGATATTGCTCAACAAATAAAAGATTTTAACGGAGAATTCAAAATCAATGATAATGTACCTACTCCTTATAGTTTTAAAGTAAAAAAATGAATTTAGCGATAATACAAGGTAGACTTCTACCACCAGTTAATGGTCATATTCAAGAATTCCCAAAACACGATTGGATTAAAGAATTTAATTATATTAGTGATTTGGGGTTAAATTATATTGAATGGATTATCACTAGAAAATCTTTTGATGAAAAAGTTTTAAATTTAAATGTTAAATCGTTTAATGCTAAAATTTCATCTATAACTTGTGATAATCTAATTACAAATGAAATTTTTAGTTCTGATTTTTTAAGTAAAGAATTGAAACCTATTTGTGATTGGGCTGTAATGAATGGTATAAAGTCTATCTCAATACCGTTATTAGAAGATAGTAAGTTGACTCATGAAAATAAATTTGAATTTTTTAATTTAATTAAAACTTATTCATTAGTATATCCAGAATTAGAATTCCATTTCGAAATGGAATCTGATTATAGTATCGCAATTGAATTGGCTAAGTTATCTAAAAATTTTTATTTAATTTATGATACTGGTAATATTACTTCTTGTGAATTTGACCATGAAGAATGGTTAACTAACTGTATTGAATATATCAAAAATGTTCATCTAAAAGATAGAACTATAAACCCAATTAAAACGGTAGAACCATTAACTGGTGATACTGATTTTGAATTGATTTTTAATAAATTAAATGAATTAAATTACAAAGGGTTGTTTACTTTACAATTAGCCAGAGGTGAAGAAGGTAAAGAAATAGAAACAACGATAAATCATATAGAAATATTTAAAAAAATTTATGAAGAAAAATTTATTTGACCTAAATGGTAAAGTTGCATTGATTACTGGTGCTGGTGGGTTATTAGGACCTAAACACGCTGAAGCATTAATAGAATATGGTGCAAAAGTTATAATGACTGATTGGCATGAAGATAGGGTAATAGAAAAAGCAAACGAGCTAAATAAAATGTATGGAGAAGGTTCAGCTATACCTTTCTTTATGGACGTTACTAATAAAGAAAGTATCGATAAAGTAATGGATGTAGTGTATAATGAATTAAATCTTAAAATAGATATCCTAATTAATAATGCAGCTAAAGACCCAAAAGTTAAAAAAGGTGATGGTAATTTAAAACCAGATTCAAGATTTGAAGGGATGAGTTTTGATTATTGGAATGAAGGTATTAATGCTGCGGTTAATGGTACTTTTTTAGTAACACAATCAGTTACTAATAAAATGTTAGAAAATAACACTAAAGGTGTTGTTTTAAATATATCATCAGATTTAGGTGTTATAGCACCAGACCAAAGAATATATAGAAAAGAAGGTATACCAGAAGATGAACAAAATGTTAAACCGATTACTTATTCAGCAGCTAAATGGGCTGTTATAGGTATGACAAAATATTTAGGTGTTTACTTTGCACAAAAAAATATTAGAATTAATGCATTATCACCAACTGGTGTTTATAACAATCACCCAGAAGAGTTTGTTAAGAAGTTATCAAACATTATTCCAATGGGACGAATGGCAAATATTGATGAATATAAAGGTGCTATAGTGTTTTTATGCTCAGATGCTAGTTCTTATATGACTGGTGAGAATATTGTAATTGATGGTGGTAAAACAGTTTGGTAAATAATAATAATATAATAATAAACATAAAAAAAAAAAGAAAATGAAAAAAGTTTACATTATTTCAGAAATCGGAATCAACCATAATGGTGATTTAAATTTAGCTAAAGAATTAATCGACATGTCAGCAGAAGCTGGGTGTGATGCGGTTAAATTTCAAAAAAGAACAATTGATGAAGTTTACACTGAAGAAGAATTAGATAAACCAAGAGATAGTCCATGGGGAACTACTACTAGAGAACAAAAAGAAGGGATAGAATTTTCAATTGAAGAGTATAAAGTATTAGAAGCTTATACAAAAGAAAGAGGGTTAGATTTTATTATGTCATGTTGGGATTTAACATCACTTAAATTAGTTGAAGAACATTTAGATGTTAAGTATCATAAAGTTGCTTCTGCATTATTAACTGATAGAGAATTTTTGAGTACACTAAAAGAAACTGGTAAAGGTGTAATCTTATCAACTGGAATGACATCACAAGATGAAATTGATTTGGCTGTTGAAATTTTGGGTGATAGTTTAGTTCAAATTATGGCTTGTACTAGTACTTACCCTACAAAACCAGAAGAAATTAACTTAAACTACATAAAAACATTAAAAGAAAAGTTTCCTAATTTAGTTGTTGGTTTTTCAAATCATTACTCTGGTGCTTTAGCTTGTCATGGTGCTGTTGTAGCTGGTGCTGAAGTTATTGAGTTTCATATTACTAAAGATAGAACAATGTATGGTTCGGACCAAGCTGCTTCAATTGAAAATGTTGATTTTTTAGTTCATGGTGTTAGAACATTAGAATTAATGTTAGGTGATGGTGTTAAAGTTGTCTATGAGGCTGAAAAACCTATTGCGGATAAACTTAGAAAAGTTAAAAGTTTAGCTTAATGAAAAAAATTTTATTAGTTTTAACACACCCAGATGAATGGAATCAATCATTACCATTCAATGGGTGTATACAACCTAAAATTATAACAATTATTTAAATATGATATATTGTTTTGACTTAGACGGTACATTATGTACTAACACAAATGGTGACTATAATTCAGCTCAACCATTTAATGATAGAATTGAATATGTGAACAATCTTTATAATGAAGGTCACACAATACTAATTGACACAGCAAGAGGTGCAACAACTAAAATAGATTGGTATTCTGCTACAGAAAAACAATTAAAAGAATGGGGTGTTTTACATCACAAATTAAGAGTTGGTGAAAAACTACATGCTGATGTTTTCGTTGATGATAAAGGAATTAATGATTTAATTTTTTTTAAAAAATAACTATATACTATTTACTATAACTCAGTTTTTTATTAAATTGGGTTATGGTAAAATTAGTAAAAGACACAATTAATAAAGATGATATCAACGCATTAGTTGAATGGTTATCTCAAGATGAAATCCCTAGATTAACTAAAGGGGATTTAACAATTGAACTAGAAAATAAATGGGCCAATATTATTGGTACTAAATATTCAGTATATGTTAATTCTGGTTCATCAGCTATTCTTTTAAGTTTAGCAGCCTTTTTATATTCAAATAAAATAAAAAATAAAAAGATAGTCATACCATCACTTAGTTGGGCTACAGATGTTAGCTCACCTATGTTATTAGGGATGGAACCTATCATGTGTGATTGTAATTTAGAAGATTTATCTTGTGATTTGAATCATTTAGAACATATTTTTAAAACAGAAAAACCCTCATCATTTATTTTAGTTTCTCCATTAGGGTTAGTCCCAAATATGGATAAAATTAATGAATTATGTGAAAAATATGATGTAGTTCTTTTTGAAGATGTCTGCGAAAGCATGGGGTCAAAATACAAAGATAAATTTTTAGGAACTTTTGGTTTTGCTTCTTTCTTTTCATTATACTTTGGGCATCATTTAAGTACTATTGAAGGTGGGTTTATAAATACAGATGATGAAGAGTTTTATCATTTATTATTAATGATGAGAAGCCATGGTTGGGATAGGGACTTACCTAAACACAAACAAGAAGAATTAAGAGAAAAATATAAAGTAACTGAGTTTACATCATTGTATAATTTTTATGTTCCTGGTTTTAATTTAAGAGCAACCGATTTACAAGCGTTTATTGGATTAAGAGCTATCGATAAATTACAAGAATACTCATTAAAAAGGAATAAAAATTTTTTTACATACCTTACCAATGTTAAAAATAATTTATTGGAAATTAAAGTAGACCAAAATAATTTCGTTTCAAATTTTGCATTTCCTATTGTTAATAAAAATAGAGATAATATAATTAAAGATTTAATCGAAAATGAAATTGAAGTTAGACCATTAATTGCTGGTAATATGGCAAATAAACCAATGTGGTTTTTAGAAAAAGGTAAAGTTAGTCTACCTAATTGTGAATTAATTGATGAATATGGATTCTATGTTCCAAACCATCAAGAGCTAACAAATGATGAAGTTATAAAAATAATTAATATTATTAATAAATATGCGTAAAATAGGGTTAATTATAGGTGCTAATGGTCAAGATGCATCTTATCTAGCGGAATTACTTATATCCAAAGGTTATACAGTACATGGTACTGTTAGGAGAAATTCAGTGCCAGAATCACAAACAACTAGAATAGAATCAATTTTTAATCAAGGTCTCATTAAATTACATTATATGGATTTAACAGATACATTGAGTGTTGAAAGGATAATAAGTGAAATACAGCCAGACGAAATTTATCACTTAGCTGCTCAAAGTCATGTACAAATTAGTTTTGAGTTACCGAAGTATACTCTAGATGTTAATGCTGGTGGAACCTTAGCTATATTAGAAGCTGTTAGAAAGTTTTCACCACATTCAAAAGTTTATCATGCGGCAACATCAGAAATGTTTGGTAATTCTTTTGATGAGGATAGATATCAAAGAGAAACAACGCCTTTAATACCAGTTTCACCGTATGGTTGTAGTAAATTATATGCACATAGCTTATGTCATAATTATAGGAATGCTTATAATATGTTTATTTGTTCTGGTATATTATTTAACCATGAAAGTCCTAGAAGAGGTATTAATTTTGTAACTAATAAAGTGGTATTAGAAGCTGTTAAGATAAAATTAGGAATATCAGAAGAATTAGTTTTAGGTAATTTAGATGCTATGAGAGATTGGGGTCACGCTAAAGATTACGTTTACGGTATGTGGTTGATGTTACAACAAGATAAACCAGAAGACTTTGTGTTAGCTACTGGTGAATCTAGAAGTGTTAGAGATTTAGTTGATTATGTATTTGATAAATTAGATTTAAATAAAGAAACATATTTAAAAACAGATAAAAAATTTGAAAGAGCTGAAGAGTTAAACTACCTTAGAGGCGATTCAACAAAAGCAAAAACTGTATTAAATTGGAAACCTAAATATACTTTTGAATCTATGTTAGATGAAATGATTGAATATTGGTTAGAAAAATTTGAAACTGATAATTTAAAAATTAAAACACTTATTTCTTGAAAAAAGTTAAAATAATTGATAATACTTTTAAGTACCAAAAAGGTACTATGAGTTTCCACAAATCTGAAAAAATAGAAATTATTAAAAGTTCGGATATAGAAACAGATGAATTGTTATTAATCACCGATAACTCATTAAATAAAGTTGATAGTTATAACGGACTTAAAGTTGCTATGTTGGTTGAGCCATTAATAATTTCGCCAGCATCTTATGAATGGATTAAAAAAAATTATAATAAGTTTTATAAAGTTTTAACATTTGATAAAGAATTATTAAGTTTAGGTGAAAACTTTGAATTTTATCCTCACGGTGGTTGTTGGATAGAAACAAAAGACCATATGATTTATAATAAATCCAAACTACTATCAATTATAGCATCAGATAAAAAAACAACAGAAGGACATAGATTAAGACATAAAATAATTAATGTTTTAGATGAAAATAATATAAATCTAGATAAATTTGGTAAGTATACTAATTCGTTTATAGAATATAAATTAGACGCACTTAAAGATTTTGCTTTTTCTTTTATTATTGAAAATAGTAAACGTGATTTTTATTTTAGTGAAAAATTAATAGATTGTTTAATCACTGGTACTGTACCTATTTATTGGGGGTGTCCATCAATTGGTGATTTTTTTGATTTAAATGGTATGATAATATTTGATAACACTGAAGATTTACTTACAAAAATTAATTCGTTATCTTTAGAGAAATACCAATCTATGCTACCAGCAATTAAAAATAATTTTGAATTAGCTAAAAATTATCTAACATCTGAAGATTGGTTATTTTATAATAGTAATATTTTCACTAACTTGAAATAATAATATATTTATAATAAAGTTATTTATGAATAAAAAACCAACAACACCAAAAACAACTAGAACTACTAGAACGACAAGAGCTAAAAAGACAGAAAATGTTGACGAGTCATTTTTACAAGGACCTACAGCTTTATTATCACAAATTAAAATAGATATTAAACATAAAAATGAAACTCAGAAAAAATTAACTACATCTATTAAAAACAATATAGTTACTTTTTGTACTGGACCAGCTGGGACTGGTAAAACATTATTAAGTGTTGCAGAATCCTTACTCTTATTGAAAAATAATCCAGACATTTATCGTGAAATAAAACTTGTTAAATCAATTGAACAATTAAAGGGTGAAGATTTAGGTACTCTACCAGGAGATGAAAAAGATAAACTTAAATTCATTATGATGTCTTTCTTTGATGCTTTTTATAAACTTATTGGTGAAGAGCTTACTAATAAACTTATGGAAGCTGGATACATAAAAATGGAAGTTTTCGGTTCAATACGTGGTAGGTCATTTTCTAATTGTATAATCATAATTGACGAATACCAAAATGTTAGACATAAGAACTCTAAAACTTTTTTAACTAGATTTTCTGAAAACACTAAAGTTGTTGCTTTGGGTGATACTGGACAAATAGATTTAAAAGATGAATCAGATAGTGCATTAGAAGCATTAATTGAAGACGTTAACAACAACCCAGAAGAAGGTATAGGTGTTGTCGAGTTTAATGCTGATGAAGTTGTTAGACATAAATTAACATCTTACTTCATCAAACTTTATGATAATAGAAAAAAAAGGTTGGCTATCGAAAAGACTAAACACATCCAAACAGTAAAACCAGAACAACCAAAAAGTAAGGTTACTAAAGAAAAAGGACTTTTTGAAAATATTTTATCAATTTTTAAAAAAAAATAAAACTTTTGCTTTACTTATAGATATTTAGCCTTAGATTTGTTTCATGAAGATAGGGATAACAATAAATGAGGTTTTAAGAGATTTTATCGGGCAATTAGCGTATACTTACAATAAGTATATTGATGAACTTGACATTACAAATGATGATGTAACTAATTTTAATTTAATCGAGTTTTTTAAATTTGATAGTATTGATAATTTTAATAGGTTTTTATATATAGAAGCCCCTCTAGAAATTTTCGGTCATGCTGACCAATTAAGTGACGGTTTAATGACTCATTTTAATACTTTTTTAACAGATATTGAAGATGATGAAGAACATGAAATCATATTAATAAGTAGAGAAGTAGAAAAAAGCATCCCATCAACATTATTCTTTTTATCAAAAACTGGTTGTCGTGCAAAGAATTTAAAATTTGTTACCAACTATACTCAAAAATGGGATGATGTTGATGTGTTGATTACTGCAAACCCAGAAACTTTAGAATCGAAACCAAATAATAAAATAAGTATTAAAGTTAAAAGTAGTTACAACGCAAATATTGCGTCAGATTATGAAGTTGACTCTATTTTAGATTTTATAAACAATAAAGAATTAAGAGATAAAATCTTAAATACCAAAATAACAAATTACGAAGAAATTAATTAAAATGATTGAATTTGGAGGAAATATCTATTATATAGATGTAGAAGCATTAGAAAATACTATTAAATTAGAACATAATGTAAACAAAGATGATGTTGTAGAAATCAAAGAAGTTACTTATACAGATGTTAAAACTGGTTCTCAAACACATAAAGTAACTAAGAAAATATCTGAAAGAAGTAGAGAAATTGACGCTACAAAATATGATGTTTTAAGGTTAATGATTGAGATATTAATGGATAGTACTGAAGATACTGAAGACGATTCATTAGGTGCTGAAAGAGCTTTAGATAAAACGTCACTAGGTTATAAAATAGCTTTTAACACTTTGTTAAACTATGAAATTTTAAAAGAAAAAGAATAATCACAATTATAAAATAAAAAAAATATGGAACAAAAATTACAACTTGAAGAGCAAATTAATCAACTTCAATTAGCTCTATCTAATTTTGAAACAAAAGAATTTAAAATTTTCTTTTTTGTTTTAGACACTAAAGGTAATCCAACCGCTGGTATTGCCAATATTTATGAACATGTTAAAATCCTTAAAAACTTAGGATATAAGGCTAGTATTCTTCATGAGAAAAATGATTACAAACTTAAAGGTGACCAAGAAGGTAATGGTATCGCTGATTGGTTAGGTGAAGAATATGCTTCATTACCACACACTTCAATTGAATCACAACAATTAACTATAGGACCAGCTGATTTTGTGGTTATCCCAGAAGTGTTTTCAAATATTATGGACCAACTAAAAGCGTTCCCTTGTAAAAAAATTGTAATGTCTCAAAGTTATGATTATTTATTAGAATTATTACAAATAGGGAAAAGATGGAATGTTGATTATGGTTTTAATGATGTAATTACTACTAGTGAAAAACAAGCTAATTACGTTAAATCATTATTCCCATCAATTCAAACACATGTTATCCCAGTTTCTATTTCTGATATGTTTAAAGATAGTGATAAGCCAAAAATACCAGTTGTTTCTATAATGACTAGAAATCATGGTGATGCTGCTAAAATTGCTAAATCATTTTACTTACAATATCCGTTATACAAATGGATTACGTTTAAAGAATTAAGAGGTATTCCAAAAAAACAATTTGCAGATGAATTATCTAAATCATGTTTAGCAGTATGGATTGATGACCAAGCTGGTTTTGGGACGTTTCCTTTAGAAGCAATTGAATGTAATACACCAGTTATTGCAAAAATACCTAACATGGTGCCAGAATGGATGGAAACAACTAATGAAGAAGGTATTAAGGTAATTAAAAATAATGGCGTTTGGACTAACACAACATTAAATATTCCAGAATTGATAGCTAACTATTTAAAAATATGGTTTGAAGATTCAATACCACAAGAATTAATTGATAGTATGGAAGAGTCAAAAGGTAAATATACCAGTGAAAATCAAATTACGATAGCTACTGAAATTTACACTAATTTATTTGAAAATAGAAAAGCTGAATTAACTATTCTTTTAGAAAATTCATTAGCTTCACTAAACCAAACTGAACCTGCAAACGCATAATAAAAATATAAAAAAATAAATATATGGAAAAGAATAATATAAGTGTGATATTACCAGTTCATCAATTAAATGAAGAAACTAAAGGGTTATTTAAAAATGCTGTGATTAGTGTTTTAGAACAAACAGTTAGACCAGAAAATTTAATAATTGTTGTACCTAAAAATGGTGATGTATTAAACCAAATCAAAGATATTGAATTTGGTGATTATAAAAACTCTGTAATTGTAGTTGAAAACGATGGAAATACAGACTTTGCTTCTCAAGTAAATTATGGTGTATCTCAATGTAAAACTGAATGGTTTTCAATTTTAGAATTAGATGATGAGTATGCTAAAATATGGTTTAAAAATGTTGTTGAGTATCAAAAAGCTCATACAAATGTAGATATTTTTATGCCTATTGTTATTGATGTAAACGAAAATAATGAATTTATCGGTTTCACAAATGAAGCTGTGTGGGCTCAAAGTTTTTCAGATGAATTAGGTATTTTGGATAACAATGCATTATTAGCATACCAAAATTTTAATATTGACGGATTTGTAATGAAAAAATCCATGTATGAAGAATTTGGTGGGTTTAAATCTAGTATTAAATTAACATTTATTACAGAATTTTTATTGAGAATGACTTTTAAAGATGCTAGATTAATGGTTATACCTAGATTTGGTTACAAACATGTAAACCAACGTAAGGGTTCGTTATTTGCAACATATAAAGAAACTATCGACCCAGCTGAAGCTAGATGGTGGTTATCTACAGCAAAAAAAGAATGTTATTTTACCAAAGATAGAAATATAACATATGATTCACAAAATTAAAAATGGTTACTAAACGAGGACGAAAACGAAAAAACGATATGTATTTTGGTCCAGAAGAAGAAGAAGCAGTAATTAAATTTTTAGAATCAACAGATGAAACAGAAAGGAATCTAATTTTTAACGAGTGGCTTAAAGAGCCACTCGATAAAATGATAGAATCGATAATCAGAAAGTACAAGTTATATAGAAAAGGTGAAACATTTGAAGAACTACATAGTGACACATTATCTTTTTTAATGACAAAAGTACATAAGTTTGAAAGCGGTAGAGGAAAAAAAGCTTATTCATATTTTGGAACTATAAGCAAACATTATATATTAGGGTTGTTAATTAAAGATGAAAAATACATCAGACAAACAACTTCATATGAAGATTTAAACGATAATATAGAGGAAAGAGAAGATTTAACTTATGTTATTGATAAAGATAGTGTTGAAATGAATGATTTCATTAAAAAATTAATGAGTGAAATTAAAACAGAATTAGAATCAGAAACCAATACGAAAAAAAAATTAAATGAAAACGAATTTAAAGTTGGTTACGCATTGTTAGATATTCTAGAAAATTGGGAAACAGTTTTCATGTCTATGGATGGTGGGTCTAAGTATAATAAAAACTCTGTTTTAGAAACTATGAGGAATTATACCAACTTATCAACAAAAGATATTAGATTAGCAATGAAAAGATATAAACAAATTTATGAAGTTTTAAAAAATTATGGGTTATAACCATTTTAACCCTTTAATTTTTTAGAATTTAGGTATTTATAATAAATAACATTTAATTTAAAATTAAATAAAATGCCTAGAAAAAAGAAACAAGATGTAAAAGTAAATGATACAGAATCATTAGAAGGATTAATGCAAGAAACTTATAATGATGCGTGTTTACAAATAAATGATGCACAAAAAACAATAAACGAGCTATCAGCTAGTGCATCACCAGTAGATGTTGATGATTTAACTAAAATCGCCAAAGAAAAAGGTAGCTTATTAAAAGTTAAAGATTCTGCGATAAGAATTAAATTAGAATTAGCTAAACTACAAAGTGATATAATCAAAAATCGTGGTGATGTGGAATCAACAATCAACGAAAGGAGTCAAGGGTCAGCATCTTTAAATGATTTCAAATCAATTAGAGATATGATTAAAAATAATAAATCATTAGATGACGAAACAGAACTATTTTAATTATGTCAATAATAAATCAAAAAAATAAAGTTTTTGGGTATATTGCTGCCGCTAGAGTTTTAACTGAGGAATTACCTATTATTAAATTAATAAATTCTTTAAAGTCTTTAAATAACGGTAAAGACCCCATTGCGTTTTTAACAGATTTAATAAAATCGTTAATAGGTTATGATGCGTTAAGGGATTCTATTGTAGATATCTTAACTTACTCTTTTGATGATATAGAAAAAAAAATTAAAGAAACACTTAAAAGACAATTATTATCTTTAATTAGTTGCGGTGTTAACCCTAGTATACCAAGCTTTGTTAAATCAACTGGTACTGGTGTTATAATAGAAGTTAAAAAAGTAGATTTTTTAGATTTATTTAAAGTGGATGCAAATTCAAAATCTGGTAGCTTACTATACGATGATATAACAAACCCACTTTCAAACTCAACTGACTTTAACACTTTTTTATACGGTGTGATACAAAATGATGGTACCACAATGACATGGAATAACATTTTTGATATAAGATTTGATTCAATCGGTGTACCAGGAAGACCAAACAATTCTTTTACAATAAAAGCTAATCAAGCGTATGATAATAAAAAATTAAATGATTTAAATAATGATTTTATTGATTCATTAATTTTGTTTAATTCTGAAAAAGTTGTAAATAAAATTGTGGATAGTATTTTTGGGTCTATATCTTTTTCAATATCTAAAACTAAAAAACAGTTAGACCAAGAAGGTAAAATAAATGCTATTATTGATAAATTAGTTGATGACGATAAATGTGATGACGAAGTAGATGATAGTTATTTTGATTTTGATAGTGAAGAAATAGCAACAATTGAACGTGATTCACAAAGAAAACAAAGCGGTGTAATTAAAGTTAAAACGTCAATTGAAACAACCGCTACAGTTACAGAAAACACCTTAGTTGACTTCAACTTAGAAATGAGTACAGCTTCTAATTTTATTGATAAAAAACAAATATTATCTAAAAATATCGATAAAATGAGTGATGAAACAGCTAAAAATATACCTAATGAAACCGATAAGATTAGCGTTAAATTGGATTTTGTCCAAAGTATGATTGATAATTTAATTAAAGCTATTGTTAATGTAGTTTTATCACCAAAAATTATTTTAATATTTTTAATTAATTTTAAAATCGTATATGGTCAACTTGAAGATTTTAAAGACCCAGTAGAATTTATTAAAAAGAATAAAAAATTAATAAAAGAAATGGTTAAAACTGTGACGGACATCGTTATTGAAAAACTAATGTCAATAGTTATGAAACGAGTTACTAAATTAGCCACAGATGTAGCAGCTAAAAAAGCTACTGAAAGAAATAAAGATAAGTTATCGCAACTTTTGAGCCTAACTGGTGTTCCACAAGAAGCGTTAAGAATTATTAAAGGATTATCATAATGTCAAATACATCATGTAAAGGTGGTTCTAGACAATCATCATCATCAAGTTCAAATTTTTCGTTAAGAAATTTAAACGGTATTATTAATATAATTTTAAATGTATTTAAAATACCAGAACAACCAGCTGAATTAATACCACCACCATTAATTATGCTTGGTGCTGCATTAAGACCAGGTTTATCAGCAAAATCTATTGCGTCTAGAATTATTTCTAGGCAATCAGAAGCTGGTAGGGTTACTGGTGATGTTTTTGCTAGTGGTCCAAATACTGAAGAAACGATGGAATTAATTAGAATTGAAGAAATAACCAATGCTCTAAAAACCGAAGCTGTTGTTAACATAGTTGTCCCACCAGGCGTACCAACAGCAACAGTTGGTGTTGGAAATTTAGGTGCCCCAGTGATAGCAAATGGTTTCACAACTGGACCAAGTGTAGGTCAAGGTATTATTAGTTAAAATATAATTATTATGAGTGAAGAATTTAAAAACAAAGATTTAGATGATAAAACAAATAATGAGATATTATTTGAAATAAAACAAATGGAAGCTGACCATGAAGCTATAAAATTAAGAATGGTTAGAGATTATGACAAATTAGTTGAATTAGAAAAAAAATTCGATTACGCTAATAAATTAATTTTAAAAAGGTTAAAAAACGAATGATATGTATTTTGTTAATAAAATAAAAGTAAATAAAGGTAACATTTATGGTAAGAATAATTTCAAATCCATGCATATCGGTATTGTTAAAAGTATTAGAGATGCCGATGGGTATGGAAGAATTGATGTTGAAATTCTAGGAACACCATCAATTGGTGGTGATAAAGGGAAGGGTGAATACGTTCCAGCTATGCCATTATTACCAAAACATTTATCAGTAATCCCAAAAGTTGGTGAATCAGTACTTATATTTATTTTTAATAAAGAAACTCACTCAACTAGGTTTTATATTGGTCCTATAATTTCTGGATTAAATAATCTTGAATATGATGAAGGTGAAATTTCGGCACAAAGAATATTTCCATGGTCACAAGGTCAAAAAGATAGACCAGTAACTAGTGTTAAAACAAATGATAATGTCATTCCAGCATTAACTGGTATTTTTCCAGAACCAGAAGATATTTCGATTCAAGGTAGATATAATACTGATATAACTCAAAAACATAACGAAGTTGTTATTAGAGCTGGTAAATTTAAAAGCACATCCCCAGACAAAAATAACCCTTACCCATTTAGTTTTAATTTTACCTCTCAAGGGTTTATTCAAATTAAAAATAATTTTAATTTTTCAACTGATAAAAACAAACAAGCTTTAGGTACTGTTACTAATGTTGTATCCAATAAAATAAACCTTTTAACATATGGTGGTAGTCCCAATATAACTTTAAACCAAGAAAGTTTATTAAATGATGACCAAATAAAAAATTTAATGGGTGCCTCAAGTGATTCACAACAAAATAAACAGTTACAAGCACACGCACTACCTTTTGGTGATGTATTACTAGAGTATTTAAATATTATTAAAGATGCTATTACTAATCACGTACACAGAAGTCATGGTCAAAAAGGTGAAGATTTAAGTAGTGATGGTGATAAAGGTGTTATGAGAACTTTAGAGTCAAAATTAAAAGAAATAGAAAGTAGAATGTTATCTAAAAACATTCGTATTAATTAATTTTTTTTGATATTTATTAATAAAAGAAAAATGGTAATACGAACTTATTTTGATAAAAGCAATACATTAATCAGCAATTCATCAGTTAATACTGGTCTAAATCCAGTTACTGAATTACTTTATGGTGGACCAATAAATAGCTCTAAATATACTAGATTCATATTCAAATTTGATGAAACAAGAATAAAAGCTTTAGTTAATGACGGTACATTTGGTGATACCACAAAATTGAAACACACTTTAAGAATGACAAATACTGGGTCGTTTGATAAAGATTTGTTAAATGCAAATATGGGTTCTAAAAGAAGAACATCATCTTTTGATTTAATTCTTTTTGAAGTTAACCAAGATTGGGACGGTGGTGTTGGTTATGATTATGAAAAACCTTTATTAACCCAAGGAGATTTTGGTTATAGCACTTATCCATCCAATTGGATTAGACCTAAAACTGGTATAAATTGGGCTAATGGTCCTGGTGTATACGCTGGAGCTCCACCCCCAGCGATTATTGTTAATACACAACATTTTGATAAAGGTAATGAAAATATAGAAATGGATATAACTGCATATGTTAATAATCTATTATCTGGTACTATAAACTATGGGTTAGGTATTGCTTATGATAGAAGTTATGAATTATTAAATTCCCCAGAATATCAATATGTAGGATTCTTTACTAACAATACACAAACTTTTTATGAACCGTATATTGAAACAGTATATGATAATTATATAAAAGATGATAGGAATGATTTCTATACTGATAAAGATAATAAATTATATTTATATGTAAATTTAGCTGGTGAACCAACTAATTTAGATAATATACCTAAAGTAGACGTTTATACTAATAATGGTGTTCTTTTTCAATCTTTTCAACCAAATAATGTTGAACATGTGACAAAGGGTGTTTACGCTATTCAATTAAATGTACCATCTTCATATGGTGATTGTGTTATGTTTAACGATGTATGGCGAAATATAACAGTTAACGGTATAAATAGACCAGATATTAGTTTAGATTTTATATTAAAAGATTCAATGTCATTTTTTAATATAGGTGATAATAGTTTTTTACCTAAAAAAACAACTATTAGTGTATCTGGTATTCAAAGTAGGGAAAAAATTAAACGTGGTGATATTAAAAAAGTTATTGTATCTGCTAGAATACCCTATACAGTAGAACAGTCGCAATTAATTGATGATATTAAATATAGGTTATATGTATCTGAAGGGTCAGCTGAATTAACTGTTATTGATTTCCACCCAATAGAAAAAACAAATACTCATTATTATTTTTTATTAGACACTGAAAGTTTAATACCTAACACTTATTATTTAGATGTTTTGGTTACTTCAAATTTAGAAACAACAACATTAAAAAATGTATTACAATTTGAAATTATTAATCAAATTGAATTAAGAAAAGGTCAATAACATGAAAAAGTTCATAAAAAATATATTAAGAGAACAAATGATAGGAGTTGATAAAACTAATTTAAATAATACTATTGTTTGTAAACAAATGACAATAAATTCGTATGAAGAAGCTTTAAAACTAGTTAAACAAGCACTTAAAAATGTTGACGATAAAACTAGGTATACTATAATGCAACAAGTTCATGTACCATTGAAAAATTTACAACATCAACAAGAAATTATCGCTTCTGAGGTTGATAAATACGGAATGTCTGGTGATTCACTACCAGATGAGGCGGATACTTATTGGCATCAAATTCAAAATGTTTTTTGTAAAGGTATTTACTAAAAAAATATTTTGAATATATTTATAAATGTGTTAACTCACTGTATTGGTCCCGACCAGAAATGGTTTAGAGTTGTTAAGGCAGCAAAGGTATCGGTACAATAATAACAAAAATTAAAAGTTAATAAAAATGTACAAAACAACTTATGAGGCACAAGCAGTGCCTACAGCTAATATTGCTGTGAAAAAATCAAGACTTAAAGTCTACAAAAATACGGGCGATATGCCAACGTATTATCTACAAAAGGGACAAGAGTTCGAAATTGAATTATTTAATCCAACAACAGACGTTATTCTGGCTAAAATCACCCTTAATGGTAATCCTATTTCACAAGGTGGTTTGGTATTAAACCCTGGCCAGAGAGTTTTCTTGGATAGATACTTAGATGTTGCTAAAAAATTCTTATTTGATACTTATGAAGTTTCCAATACTGAAGAAATTAAAAAAGCGATAGAAAAGAATGGTGATTTCAAAGTAGAATTCTACAGAGAAAGAGTTCCTAATTACTTAAACACACTAACAATAAATAGAGGGTTTTACGGAACTTTAAACAATACAATAATTGGTGGGTATGCTTCATCTATACCTAACGGTAATATTAATCTTACTAACACATCTGGTCATATAGGGACAACAGCATTATACAATGCATCAGTAGATGTTAATTACTTTGACCAAAATCTTGGTAATAGTATAACATTAGATTCAATGGACGCTACATTATCAATGGATGCACCTAAAGAAACGAAGTCATTAAAGAGGTCATTTGCTCGTTCTAAGAGCA
>JACCDX010912196.1_pt1 | contig 29261 bp, 6 predicted proteins | sample 7449681 | NCBI WGS metagenome assembly JACCDX01 (sample SAMN15323450, study PRJNA562643) | freshwater metagenome | isolation source: river surface water | place: USA:Blue River Watershed | collected 2017-08-18
AGTTGGCTTGCGCACCGTTAGACAAGGTAAGTCCCGTCGCGTAGAGACCACTGCCAACGTTGGCATTACTGAGCACCAAGTTCGTGACCGTCGCTGCGCTATCGGCTGCGACTAGGCCAGTCAGCGTCGCGGAACTCGGCGTCACCGAGGTTGACGAGGCGTAGGTCGCTTCAGCTGATACACCCAACGGCGCTTTAGTAATAGTGAGTCCACGGTTAACGTAACTAATAGAGTAGTTGGCCGCGGTGGTACCACTCGCTGCAGCAAGACTGAAGTTGTCAACATATGGAGTGGCGCTTGCATTCGTGCCCGAGCCATATCCCGACAGGATAAAACTTTGACCGCTAATCCCCGTTGCAATCGTATTGCCAGTGATCGTCACGGCACTACCATTTACCGTCGCAGTTACCCCGCCATTCGTTTGCAAGGAGCCGTTGTACGCGCTGCTGTTATTAGCGCCAGTGACAATTAAGGTCGCGGGATTGACAGCATAGGCCACAGCACTCGCCGCAGGATTAAAGGTGTAATTCGTTGCGCTTAGACCACTCGCGTAAGTGAGGCTGTAGCTAGCCGCATTGGAGCTAGCCGTGGGTGCATTGGTAATCGTCGCAGTGCCTGCCAAGCCTGCTGGGCTGGAAATCGCAGCACCACCAGCGCCATTGGCGTTGTTATAGAAAGTGTAGTTAATAGTCGGTGTACTGCCATAAGTGCTCGACTGACCAGAACCAATAATCACATAGGCGTTTGCTTTTGTGATTTCGCCGATATAACCCGTAATACTCGTCGGCAATGCATAGTTACTTAAGTTAGTGCCAGCATCAGCCAAGTAGTCGGACGACGTCAATGTCGCCGTCACTAGTTTGCCAGAGCCAGCATTTGCATCATTAAATAATCCTACAGTTTTAGTTACAGTCGCCCCTTCGCCGGTCGCAAAGCCCGACAAAGAATAATTACTTGATGTCAAGGTCGCGGAATCAGTGCCGTCATATTCTTTCGTAGTGGCACCGATCAACGATCCAGTAATCGTAATTAATCGCGGATCTACTGTTAGAGTTCCGTTACCAGCTGTTGCATACGCAAAGCCATAACCCGCCTTCGCAACTGCTCCAGTTGCTGTAATGGCATAACTACCAACAGCAGCATTCACATCAGCACCAGTCGATGAACCTGTCGGTAGCGTACTAAATACATCCGCATCAGTCACAGCAAGATAAACGTTTCCAAAAGTAGCTGCACTCGTTTGATACGCGCCACTTAGATTGTAATTAGCGCTGACATCAATTGAATCGCCGTATGTTTTTTGAGCGCTCGTTGTTGTGATGGTTGGACTGTCGCTAAACACATATCGGTTACCCGTACCAAGAGACGCTGGTGGTGCCGATACATAGGTTGAACCCCAATATGCCTTATTCGCACTAAGTAAGCCGCCAAAAGCATTGGATACTGGCGACGCACTATAAACAACCCAGCGATCTGATGACCCTGAATCAGTCGTTGCCAGCGCACTCGATCCTGCGTTGTTTATGAAGTTACCGATTGCCGCAATGACTAAATTTCCTGCGGATTGCGTATCTGTAATCGATGCCCCAGAGTTAATCGTTATATTACCGCCCGATACCAACGCCACAGAATCCGAGAATGTAGCTGCGCCAGAGACGCTAATGTTGCCCGCGCTACTACTTCCTATAGTGATGTTGGTAAATCCATCTGCAAATTTACGCCCTGCAGCACTCGTCCCGGTAAATAGCGCTAGAGGTAAATTCAAAGTAGAACCAGTGGAACCAAGTGAAACTGTTCCGCCGCTTGTATATGGTTCAATAATCACGCTACCACCACCAGTGCCGGCTAAGTACGTGCTTGTAAATCCTGGGTCTGCTGTCGCCGAGGTTGCAGAATCCAGTTTGATATTCAACGCGGAACCATTTAGGATCGTTGTCGAACCTGAGTATCCATTGACCACGCTGGATCCAGAAAGAATCACCGTACCTGCACCTGCACCCACTGAGGTGTTCGTCGGGAATGCCCCCGATGCATAACCAATTTTTATGGCGGAAGTTCCACCAGTAATTGATCCACTAAATGTTAAGCTTGATCCAGCATATGCCCCAAAAGTTACCGCGCCAACGGTCGCCGTTGAGATTGTGACAGCACCTGTTAAGTTAGCAGCGCCTTGACTGCTGTAAATTAAAGCTAAGGTAGTCGATGTAGGAATGCTAATTGCATTTGAAACGGTAAAACCTGCAAGATCTAAGTTACCTCTTGAGGCTGACGTGCCATCACCAACAGAAATGGATCCAGTTCCTGCAAGCGCGTCGTTTACACCAATTTTTAAAACTGGGCTGTGATGAAGGACAGTACCACCACCAAATGTATTGTTAGCAACCTGAATAATCACGGTGCCATTACCATCATAAAGGGCTGTAGTTTGCGTCCCGACATTTAACACACTCGTGAGAGTGCCCACGATCGGCAAAGTATCGACGATTATGGTTGCACCAGATTTTGGACTTAAATATCCATTAGCAGCGCCAAGAGTAATACCACCAGTTATTCTGGAGGCACTACCTGTATTTGTATTGGTAATAAAGCCAGTACCTGCAAGTGTGATTGGCTTAGCAATATCATATCCATTTAAGTCAAATACAACGGTAGCGGAACTAATTGAAACGCTGGGACTATTTCCGAGTGCATTAGCGTTTGCGAGCTTAAGTCGCCCCGAGACAATAGTTGTTGCGCCACTATAAGTATTGGCATTTGAAAGTATTACACCATCACCCAAACTATTCGTCCCAGTGATATCAATAGACTGATTAGCCCCTGAAATTACCCCACTGAAATTTACATAGCTGCCAGTCGAGTTAGAACCTCCTGCTAAAACCAACTTCTTATTAAGAATAATGTTGCCACTAAAGGTAGCGGTTGTTGAACTATTTATTCCAATAGTTGCCGTACCCGTACTGCCTGCCTGAACTGTGATGTCACGAGCAAGAGTAATACCACCTGTTGCATAGAGCCCCGAATTAAGCGTGCCAGATGTCGCACCTAACAAAATGGCACTTGCTGCATTTCCAAAACTATTTGCACTTCCAGCGTAAACAAGTGGCGAGATAATGTTAGTCACACCGGTGTAATTATTTGAACTATCTATAGTCACTTGACCAAGATAATTAGTACCACTAATTATGGCGCCGTATGTAACGCCAAAATTATTTCCACTAATTACTGCGGCTGATTGAAGAGTTAGAGCCCCCCCACCATTAGCAATAATTGAATCTGCAGTAAGCGTAATTGGCGCATTAATGCTCTTGGAGCCCGCACCGCCTCCCAATAGTGCACCGCCATTTAAAGTAATTTCTTTTGTAAATGTGGCTGCACTGTTCAGGACAAGACGACCAGCATTATCAACTCGAATCAAACTCGCACCACTAAATGCGTCTGAATTGTTTATAGCAACAATTCCAGTAGAAATAATTGCTGTGCCCGTGAAAGTGTTGGCCCCATTTAAAACCCATGTGCCAGTGCCAGTTTTCACGATAGATAAACTGCCACCACTTGGATCTGCTAATACTGGAGTTAAAAATGCTGAATAGATCACAGATCCAGTTAGCGTCAATACTGGAGATGCACCCAAAGCGACTAATCTGCCAGAATTACCAAAAGTGACACCCGAACTAGAGTTGTCTAGTGTTGCACCGTTGGCACCGATGGTGAATAAACGATCTATCGTAATTTGAACGCCGGAATATTTCAGCGTACCACCATTGATTACCAAATTCGCAGCATCGCTTGTTGATTGACCTATGCTGCTCGCTGTACCGCCGTTAGCCAATGAAGATGCAGAGAGAGTACCGGCATTAATAGTTGTGGCACCAGTGTAGGTATTGGCATTACTCAATATCAAGATGCCACTACCTTCTTTAGTAAACCCGTTACCAGTACCCGAAATCACTCCTGACAGAGTTAACTGTGTACCTGTTACTGAGAAAGTATTATTAGTTGCACCTAAAGTGATTGCACCACTTAAAGAACTAGTGCCAGTTGAAGTAGCTAACGTACCGCCGTTAATAGTGATTGCTTCTGTGAGAACAGCTACGTTTTGCAGATCAAGAGTTGCACCACTAGCAATCGTGGTGCCAGCAGCTGTAGTACCAAGACCGGTGGCATTAGTAATGGCTAGCGTACCTGCTGAAACAGTTGTGGCACCGGTGTAGGTATTGGCATTACTCAATATCAAGATGCCACCACCTTCTTTAGTAAACCCGTTACCAGTACCCGAAATCACTTCTGACAGAGTTAACTGTGTACCTGTTACTGAGAAAGTATTATTAGTTGCACCTAAAGTGATTGCACCACTTAAAGAACTAGTGCCAGTTGAAGTAGCTAAGGTACCGCCATTAATGGTGATTGCTTCTGCGAGAACAGCTACGTTCTGAAGATCAAGCGTTGCACCACTAGCAATCGTGGTGCCGGCAGCTGTAGTACCAAGACCGGTGGCATTAGTTATAGCTAGCGTACCGGCAGAAACAGTTGTTGTACCGGTGTAGGTATTGGCTCCTGATAATGTCCATGTACCTGAATCTTGTTTGGTTACTGTGCCTGAAGTTGTGCCAATGATGGAAGCAATAGAGCCACCTTGCGCACCACCTAAAGTTAGCCCAAAGGTTGCGCCAGTAATCGTTCCTACATTAGTCAGCGCAATTGTTCCTGAATCACCAATAATGCTAGATGCCGCACCTAATGCAACTAAACCAGAATAAGAGGCTGCAGTAGTACTGCTATTAATAAGTGCACCGCCTGAAGAAATGCCCGTGCCACGAATAGTCAGAGTGCCACTATTGGTTAATGATTGACCATTTAAATCAAGAACAGCACCAGAGGTAATCGAAACAGTACCAGCACCACTCGATGGCCCTAAAGCTGCTGCGTTACCAACTTTTAATGTACCAGCGGAGATGGTTGTTGTGCCGGTGTAGGTGTTGGCACCAGACAGCAACCATGTGCCAGCGGCTTGCTTTGTTAGCCCACCAGTACCAGTGCCAATAACAGAAGCAATAGAACCACCAGCTGCTCCACCCAGAGTTAAGGCACTCCCTGATCCAGTAATACTACTTGTTGTATTTGTGATTGCTATTGCGCCTGAACCACCAACAATACTCGCCGCACTTCCTAAAATTAGTTGGCCATCAAAGCTTGCGGCGGAACCACTATTAATAAGAGCGCCACCAGAAGAGATACCAGTTCCATTCAAAGTAAGCGTACCAACACTGGTCAGAGCTTGACCATTAAGATCTAAAACAGACCCAGAAGTAATTGTTATATTTCCGGCACCGAATGGATTGCTTTTACCAACTTTGACCGTTACGGGATATGAAGATGAAGCTCCTATCGTTGAGGCATTTGAATACGTATTAGGAGATGAGCCTGAAAGCAAAACAACGCCGTATGGAGCGCTGTAGGCATTGCTTCCATAAACAACTGCACCAGTTCCGGAACCCTTAATTACGCCCGAGATTGTTAAAACGGCACCAGAGCCAGCTTGAATATTTGAGTTCGTAGTAGAAGATGTTGTGATGTCACCAGAAACAAGCCCCCCAGTGCCGGTGCTACTAGTGAGATATCCAGAGTTTGTAAACTCTATCGGCCTCGAAGTCTCCCAACCAGCAACATCTAGAGTGACATTCATTGCAGAGATGCTTACTTTACTTGCACTACCTAAAGCCGTCGCCGAACCCAGGCGAAGGGTGCTTCCGGATGCGGCGCTAAACGACACAACACCACTAAATGTATTGTCCCCGCTTAAAATGAGAGTACCAACACCAGCCTTGGAAAAGCCAAAAGCACTTCCCCCAGAGGAAATATTTCCTGATAGCGTTAAATTACCAGTAGCAGCATTGAACGTACTATTTGCTCCAAGCAAAATATTTCCGCTTAATGAACTTGTACTACCGACCGAGTAAATCTCGCCACCATTAATTGTTAAATTTTCATTCCCTACAGAAACATTAGCTATTCTTAATGTGGCGCCCGAGCTAATAGTAGTGGCACCTACTGTCGAACCTAATCCGGTTGCATTCGTAATATTCAAGGTTCCAGCATTTATTGCGGTTGCACCATCATAGGTATTTGCGCCATTAAGCGTCCACGTGCTATTCCCAGTCTTAATGATTCCGCCAGCGCCGGTTCCAATTATCGAGGCGATCGTACCCCCACCCCCAGTCGCTCCGCCTAAAGTTAAATCGAATTGACCTGTAATTGTTCCAACGTTGCTAAGAGTTATTTCCCCAACGCCCACAGTCGTGTAACCGATTGAACTGGCGCTTCCTAAGGTCAACAAACCCGCATAAGTTGCTGCAGTACTACTACTATTTGTTAAAGCACCATTAGAAGAAACGCCAGTTCCATTAATTGTTAATCCGCCAGTGCTAGTCATGGTCTTGCCATATAAATCTAGCGCAGCTCCCGATGCAACTGTGATATTTCCCGTACCAAATGCAGTTACGCTGCCTGCTGTAAGCGTTCCAGCCTCAACTGTTGTCGCTCCACTATAGGTATTTAAGGCAGACAGCGTTGCAGTATTTGTGCCCGCCTTTGCGAATGCTGCGATACCCCCAGATGGATCTGTCCATTTAGGACTAAAAGCAATTGAAGTTATACCCTTCAGAGTTAATGTGGGAGTCGTCCCGCTAACGGTTGCCAAATTTCCAGTAGCACTAAATGTTAGGGTGCCTCCTGTGCCAGAGGAATCGATAGTTGCGCCATTTGCACCTACGGTGAACAAGCGATTAATCGAAACTCCAGTAGCTGAACCAGTGTATTTCAACGTACCGCCATCAATGACTAAGTTACTAGCCGCACTTGAAGAACTGCCAATACCACTGCTAGATCCCCCATTCACAAGAGATGAGACGGACAAGACGCCACCGCTAATGGTTGTAATACCTGAGTACGAATTAGTATTACCGCTTGCAATAGTCCACGTTGAACTACCTGACTTTGTTAATGCGGATGTGCCAGAAGTTGGGTTTGACCAATAAGGCGCTAAGGATCCGTTTCCATTGCCTGACAAAGTTAATACAGGAGAAGAACCGCTAACCGTTGCTATTTGTCCAGTATTGCTAAATGTAAGCAAACCACTTCCCGAAGCTTCAATCGTTGCTCCATTAGCACCAACGGTAAATAAACGATTTGTCGTTGTAGCTGACCCAGTAAACCGAAGCGTTCCACCATCAATGATTAGTTGGCCAGCAGTATCAGTGGAGGAGCCAATACCGCTATTGGCTCCACTCGAATTAATTGTCGATATCGATAGAACTCCAGCATTAATCGTGGTCGAGCCACTGTATGAATTTGCAGCGCTCAACACCAAGATGCCGCTACCTTCTTTAGTAATTCCTCTGCTTGTACCTGATATGACTCCCGACAAAGTTAACTGCGTACCAGTTACTGAAAAAGTATTATTCGTCGCACCTAATGCAATATTGCCACTTAAAGAGCTGGTTCCAGTTGAGGTAGCTAACGTACCACCGCTAATGGTGATTGCTTCTGCACCAACAACTACGTTTTGAAGATCAAGAGTTGCGCCGCTAGAAATGGTTGTTCCTGCAGCTGTAGTACCAAGACCAGTTGCATTAGTGATAGCTAGCGTGCCGTCAGAAACAGTTGTTGTGCCGGTATAAGTATTGGCTCCAGATAATGTCCAGGTACCTGAATCTTGTTTCGTTACAGTACCCGAGGTTGTGCCAATGACAGAAGCAATGGAGCCGCCAGCTGAGCCACCCAGCGTTAATCCATACGTAGCCCCAGCAATAATTCCTGCATTGGTCAGTGCAATTGTGCCTGTACCACCCACAATTGAGGAGGCAGCGCCTAAAGCAATCAGACCAGAATAAGAAGCTGCAGTTGAGCTGCTATTAATTAGTGCGCCGCCTAAGGCTATGCCTGTGCCACGAATAGTCAGAGTGCCACTATTGATGAGTGATTGACCATTCAAATCGAGCACAGCGCCAGACGTAATGGAAACAGCACCAGCTCCCGTTGAAGGTCCCAAACCAGTTGCATTTCCAACTGTTAATGTACCTGCTGAAATTGTTGTCGTGCCAGTGTAGGTATTGGCATTACTCAGGATCAAAGTGTTCGATCCAGTTTTGGTAAAGCCGTATGTACTTGTCGAAGAAATCACCCCCGATACTTCAAGAGATCCACTCGTCGAAATCGTTGAATCGTCAGTCAAGGAAATATTGCCGCTCCAACTGCTTCCCAATCCTGCCTGGGTTGAAAGGTAGCTACCGTTCAACGTTAAGTTTTCACCAGAGACAGTCATGCCTGGTGATAGCAGTAGCTCCGCGCTTGCTCCGTTAACAACCGTTCCACCACTCGTCGAACCAAGTGCAGCTGCATCTCTAACAATCAGAAGGCTATCGATAATTACAGCCGTACCAGTGAACTGGTTCGCCACGTCTAGACTTAAGGTCCCTCCGCCTGAGAGGGTAAATCCAGCGTTTCCTGAAATTGCTCCCGCTAAAGTCAGGTCAGACGAAGCGGAAACGTACACAAAACTATCAGCGGACAAAGTGATCGCGCCAGACAATGAGCTTGAACCGGTGCTGACGCTCAATGTCCCACCATTGACCGTAATCGTCTCAGCACCAACAGTGACACCTCGCAAATCTAGCGTCGCACCACTTGCGACGGTCGTACCGCCTGCAGTATCTCCAAGACCTGTTGCGCTAGTGATTGCCAATGTTCCCGCACTAACAGTGGTTGTACCGCTGTAGGTATTATTGCCAGAGAGGGTTAACGTGCCAGAACCGGCTTTACTTATCGTACCGCCGCTGCTCGTTAAATCGCTTGCAAATGTAACGTTTTGACCGTTCGTATCTATGTTGTAGGCTTGGTTTGCCGCCGAGCTAAAACGAGCGGAGTAGTCCGTGGTGTTGCTCGAGCTGTATTGCAACGTCCCGCCACCAAAACTGATGGTTCCGCTTGCACCCCAAGGGTTAGCTGTTCCGAGTGACAAAGTGCCAGCATTGATACTGGTACCACCGGTATAAGCGTTCGTACCTGTGAAGATAACAGTACCCAGACCAGCTTTCGTGATGGCGAAATTACCGGAAATATTCCCAGACAAAGTTAATACATCATTAGCGTTTGTGGCGCTAATCGTGCTGTCCGCAGTTAACGTGATGTTGCCTGCGAGCGAACTAGTCACATCTTGAAGGGTTCCACCGCTCAGGGTGATAGCCTCGCTACCAACAGCAACACCTAACAGATCTAGGAATGCACCACTAGCCACTGTCGTGCCAGCTGTGGTAGAACCCAATCCATTATTATGCGTAATCGAAAGAGTTCCAGCGCTAACAGTCGTTTCGCCGCTGTACGTATTGTTGCCTGCTAGAGTCAAGGTACCGGCGCCAAACTTATTTAGGACACCACCACTACTGGTTAAAGCACCCGCAAATGTCACGTTCTGACTATTGGTGTCGATGTTATACGCTTGATTCGTCGCGCTACTAAAACGTGACGAATAGTCGGTTGTATTGCTGACAGTAAATTTCAACGTACCGCCACCGAAACCAATCGTGCCGCCGGTGCCCCATGGGGTCGACGAATTCAAGGTCAAGGTACCAGCATTAATATTCGTATCGCCGTCATACGTATTCGTACCGGTCAGAATAAGGTTGCCCGCACCCGCCTTTGTAAGACCACCACTACCGGAAATTACACCAGACAGTGTTAACTCAGTGCCTGAAACAGAAATCGTGGTGCCGCTCGCACCCAGCGCGATTACACCACTTAGCGAACTCGTTCCCGTTGAAGTGGCTAAGGTACCACCGTTAATTGTGAGCGCCTCAGCTAAAGCAGCGACACCTCGTAAATCAAGAGTTGCGCCACTAGCGATGGTTGTGCCCGCAGCTGTTGTACCAAGACCGCTTGCATTTGTAATGGCTAAAGTGCCTGCAGAAACAGTTGTCGTACCGGCATAGGTATTAGCCCTACTTAGGACTAAGACTCCGTTACCATCTTTCGTAAAGTCATTAGTGCCTGAGATAATTCCTGACAGGGTTAACTGTGTACCTACCACTGAGAATATGCTGTCGCTCGCACCCAACGAGATTGCACCACTTAGCGAACTAGTTCCGGTTGAGGTGGCTATGGTTCCGCCATTAATAGTGATTGCTTCTGCACCAACAGCCACGTTTTGAAGATCGAGGGTTGCACCGCTCGCAATGGTTGTTCCTGCACCTGTACCAGTTGTGCCCAAGCCAGTCGCATGACTAATTATTAAGGTACCCGCATTAACGGTTGTTGAACCCGTGTAGGTATTCGCACCAGAGAGTGTTAAAGCACCACCACCTAGTACCAAATTGATCTTGTCTTTAATTAAGCCGGCAAAAGTCGTTGTTCCACCATCGACGGTTAAGGTTGCCGCCGTCGTATTCGAGTTTGTAATTGAAGTGTTGACTGATCCCGTCGCTGATGCAAAGGTCTGAGTGATCCCATTCAAATCTAAATTACCGGAGCCACTTAAACTCAAACTAGATAAATTCGAAATCGATCCGCTGGAACCCAGTTGCAAGGTTCCCGACTGTACTGTGGTAGCACCGGTATATGTGTTTGCACCATTTAAAATCAATTTCGAATTCGAGGCATTTTGAACGACGCTCGTGATATTTGGACCAAGCGCAGCGTTAACAGTGACATCTCCTCCGGTCCCAGAATTTATAAAGCTTCCCGAAAAATTAAGTGCAGCCGTATTAAAGGTGATAGAGCTTATGTAGGTGCCCTGTCTTATCGATCTAACCGAAAGATTATTTGAACCAGTTATTCCGCCTGTCAGCGTAATTGTGAACGCATCATTTTCTAGCGAAATAACTCCATTAGTGTTGAGGAAGATTGGATTTGTAAAGGTTATATGATTTACAACTCTCAAAAGAACAGAGGCATTTCCCGTTACATCGCCTAACGAAATAACACCAGAGGCTATAGACCTCCAAACCTCAAGGGTGCCTGATTTAATCTGAACACCTCCGCTGAGATCATTGCCTGTACCTGTCAAAAATAATACGCTCGTCGATGATGAATCTTTGATAATCGAGCCAGCACCGGAGACGGTGCCGCCAATGCTGACGTCAGAGGATGACGAATGTTGAAATACCGCAGAACTTGCGATATTCATGGATAGATTGCCTGTATAGCTTGTAAAGCCCGAAGTACCAGCAACTTGCAGGGTGCCTCCGGTGATATTTATTACGTTTCCGTACACACCAAACGTATTGGCACCTCTCAAAATTAAGGTACCAGATCCTGTTTTAGAAAATCCATAATCTCCAGAAACTACCCCAGATAGCGTTAAGGAAGTGCCATCCACAAGAAAAGTGTTACCGCTAGCCCCTAATACAACGGCACCGGTTAATGAACTTACCCCAGAACTTGTGGAAAGAGTTCCGCCATTCATAGTAATCAGCTCACCACCTATCGCTACCCCTTGGAGATCTAATTTGGCTCCGCTCGCAACCGTCGTACCACTTGTGGGAGCTCCAAGTCCTGTAGGATTCGAAACTACTAAAGTGCCACCCGAAATCGTTGTCGTGCCAGTGTAGGCATTTGCGCCCGATAATGTAGTAACTCCAGTGCCCGCCTGCGTCAAACTAGCTGAACTACCTAAGATTGCAGAGACAGTAGCGGTATTTGCACCAGAGTTATTAAAGGTATAACTGGTTCCATACAGGATCCCTGTTGAACTAGTAATAGCACCTCCATTGCTGCCAATTGTGACGGCAGCAACTGTATCGCTAAACGTATCTAGTGCGAAGGTGCCACCGTTGATGGTGAGCGCACTAGCATTCGCTATAACGTTACTAGCACCCAATGCGAGCGTACCCTCTGAGACTAAGGTTGTGCCGGTATAAGTATTAGCCCCTAATAGCATCCATGTCCCTGCACCCTCTTTCGTTAACCCGCCTGAGGTCGTACCAATAATTGAGGCGATCGATCCACCTTGGGCACCACCCAGCGTTAAACCAAATGTTGCTCCAGTAATTGTTCCAGCATTGATTATTGCGACCGTGCCAGTACCACCCACGATTGAAGAGGCACTACCTAGTTTTATTAGCCCGGCATAAGAAGCTGGACTGGCACTACTATTAATAAGCGCACCACCAGCACCCACTCCCGTGCCGTTCACAGTCAGTTCACCGCTGTTGGTTAACGTCTGACCGTTTAAATCTAATACTGCACCAGATGTGATTGAAACGGCACCCGCACCGGTCGATGGTCCTAACGCGGCTGCATGACCAACTTTCAACACACCAGCCGCGATTGTTGTAGTGCCCGTGTAAGTATTTGCGCCTGAGAGTAACCAAGTACCGGCCCCTGTCTTATTTACGGAGCCAGACGTTGTGCCAATAATGGAACTAATCGAACCGCCTTGCGCACCACCTAAAGTCAATGCATAGGTAGCTCCAGTAATGGCTCCAACATTGGTCAGCGCAATCGTTCCTGTATCGCCCACAATGGAAGATGCAGCACCCAATGCAATCAAACCAGAATAGGAGGCTGCAGCAGAGCTACTGTTGATTAAGGCGCCACCACTACCAATACCTGTACCATTAAGTGTGAGCGTGCCACTGTTGGTTAATGATTGGCCATTTAAATCTAGCACAGCACCTGATGTAACCGAGACAACACCAGCACCAGTATTGGGTCCAAGCGCAGCTGCGTTATCAACTTTAAGCGCGCCAGCAGAAATCGTTGTGCTGCCGGTATACGTGTTACTGCCACTCAGTATGAGCGCACCAGAGCCCGTTTTAGTAAAACCATTGCTACCCGAGATGATTCCTGACAGAGTTAATTGTGTGCCCGCGACTGAGAATGCGCTGCCGCTCGCACCCAGCGAGATAGCACCACTAAAAGAGCTTGTTCCAGTTGATGTGGCTAAGGTACCACTGTTAATGATGAGCGCCTCGGCGCCAAGAACTAGATTCTGTAAATCAAGCGTTGCGCCACTGGCAATCGTTGTCCCTGCGTCGGTTGTACCTAAGCCTGCCGCATTGGTAATAGCTAGAGTACCGGCGGAAACGATTATCTCTCCGGAGAAAGTATTAGCGTTACTTAAGACTAAGATTCCACTACCATCTTTAGTCAAGCCATTGCTACCTGAGATAATTCCCGAGAGGGTTAACTGTGTGCCTGCAACTAAAAATGTGCTGCCGCTTGCACCCAACGAAATTGCACCACTTAGAGAGCTCGTTCCCGTTGAGGTGGCTAAGGTACCGCCGTTAATGGTGAGCGCCTCCGATAAAACAGCGACACCCCGTAAGTCGAGTGTTGCGCCGCTAGCGATGGTAGTGCCTGCAGCTGTAGTGCCAAGTCCCGTGGCATTTGTAACGGCTAGAGTACCTGCGGAAACGGTTGTCTCACCGGTATAAGTATTAGCGTTATTTAAGACTAAGATTCCACTACCATCTTTAGTGAATCCATTACTTCCCGAGATAACGCCTGACAGCGTTAGCTGTGTACCTGATACTGAAACCGTACTACCGCTCGCTCCTAGCGAGATTGCTCCACTCAGCGAACTCGTTCCAGTTGATGTAACTAAGGTACCGCCGTTAATGGTGAGTGCTTCTGCACCTACGATGACTCCCTGCAAATCAAGCGTTGCTCCGCTAGCAATGGTGGTGCCTCCGGCCGTAGTGCCAAGACCGGTCGCATTTGTAATGGTAAGAGTACCTGCAGAGACGGTTGTTGTATCGGTATAGGTGTTAGCGTTACTTAAGACTAAGATTCCACTACCATCTTTAGTAAATCCATTACTTCCCGAGATAACTCCTGACAGCGTTAGCTGTGTACCCGACACTGCAACCGTACTACCGCTCGCTCCCAGCGAGATTACTCCACTCAGCGAACTCGTTCCAGTTGAGGTGACTAAGGTACCGCCGTTAATTGTGACTGCTTCTGCACCTACGATGACTCCCTGCAAATCGAGCGTTGCGCCACTCGCAATAGTGGTGCCTCCAGCCGTGGTGCCAAGACCTGTGGCATTTGTAATGGCAAGAGTACCTGCAGAAACGGTTGTCGCACCCGTGTAGGTATTCGCTCCGGATAATGTCCAAGTACCCGCTCCTGCCTTGGTAACTGTGCCTGAGGTCGTACCGATGATTGATGCAACTGAACCACCTTGCGCGCCACCTAAAGTCAATGCATAGGTGGCCCCAGTAATTGTTCCAACATTGGTCAGCGCAATCGTTCCTGTATCGCCCACGATGGAAGATGCAGCACCCAATGCAATCAAACCAGAATAAGAGGCTGCCGTAGCGCTACTGTTAATTAAGGCGCCGCCTGCACCAATACCTGTGCCGCGAATGGTAAGAGTGCCACTGTTCGTTAGTGACTGCCCATTTAAATCTAGAGCTGCACCCGATGTAACGGAGACAGCACCAGCACCGATAGTCGGTCCAAGCGCAGCTGCGTTATCAGCTTTAAGCGCGCCAGCAGAAATAGTTGTGCCACCGGTATACGAGTTACCGCCGCTCAGGATGAGCGTACCAGAGCCCGTTTTAGTAAAACCATAGCCACCCGAAATGATTCCTGACAAAGTGAGCTGTGTGCCCGCGACTGAGAATGTGCTACCGCTCGCACCCAGCGAGATAGCACCACTAAAAGAGCTTGTTCCAGTTGATGCAGCTAAGGTGCCACCGTTAATGGTGAGTGCCTCGGCCCCTAAAATCAGGTTCTGCAAATCAAGCGTTGCAGCACTAGCAATGGTTGTACCTGCGTCGGTTGTGCCTAAACCTGACGCATTGGTAACTATTAGGGTACCTTTTGAGACGCTCGTCGTACCGACGTAGGTATTGGCAGCTGAAAACGTAACTGAGCCCGTATCCGTTACAGAACCAATATTGAGCGCTGTAGTGCCTGTTCCAGAAATAGCCGTAGTACTCACAACTAAACTTGCACCACTCGCGGCAGACAACGTCATAAAGTTACCTGCGAGCGTAATTCCACCGGTAATAGAGCCACCTGCAACGCTACTGCGAACAATTGCACCTGAAGAACTCACTGTGATGGCATTGGCAATTGAGTAACCTGCTACATCCAATACACCACTACCACTAATCGTCAACGCACTTGTGGATAAGGCATTTGAATTAGTAACACCTAACTTGGCATAAACGCCTGTAGTGCCCGTGTAGGTATTATTGCCGCCTAATATTACGGTGCCGCTCGCGCCATTCGCAATTATCAAATTACCAGAGCCGGTAATATCGCCATTAAGCGTCAACGTAGCTGCGCCCTCTGCGTAAAGAATCGAAGTCTTTAAGGCTGTCAGGCTCAGCGCCCGAGTAAGCGTAACGTCAGCGCCCGCTCTCAATCCCCCGCCAGCCAACGTCAATCCACCATTACCGCCATTGATATTGGATGCTGCTGTGATGTACAAATATCCTGAATTGAGTGTTGTTGGTCCGGTATAAGTGTTGTTTCCACTTAGCGTCAACACACCAGTGGTTATGGGTGCGGTCACAGTTAAGGCTGTAGATCCGACAATAGCCGCCGAGATGGTGCTTGTAGTACTACTGCTTTTAATTTCAAGAGCGGACAAGTTAATGCTGGATCCACTCAAATCCACTTTGCCAGAACCCGAAGAGATCGTTAATGAACCACTACCTGTTCTGACAGTACCGCTGAGAATGGCGATACCAGAGGCACCATTACCGCCCACGCCGCCGTTGGTGGATCCGCCACCACCACCAGATCCTGGTGTGGTACCAGCGCCACCAGGCGCGTTACAACCATAATTGCACGTACCACCGATACCTCCAGCACCGGAGGAACCACCAGCACCCGGAGTTCCGTATGTGCCAGTATTTCCACCGGCAAAAGTTCCAGTGTCACCAGCACCGCCGCCGCCGCCCGCCGCATAGGCCACACTACTTCCTGAAATAGCGCTCACGGTTCCATCGCCACCGTTACCCCCCGCAGATGGCGTGCCACCGGACGAACCCACGCCGCCACTACCACCGCCACCACTACCGCCAGTGTTGGCAACTGATGTTCCGCCTGCGTAGCCTTGCGTCGCAGTGCCACCAGCATTTGCGGCAATACCCCCAGCACCGCCGCCAGATGCGCCGCTGAGTCCAGGGGAACCGCCAGCACCGCCACCGCCGCCACCATAAGCGATCGCACCAAAAGCAGACGAATCACCGCCACTGCCACCATTACCAGCGGTTGCTCCAATACCACCCGGGCCAATTGAAACAGACCAGCTAGCTCCCGAAGTTGTGCCCGTTACAACACCACCTGCACCACCGCCACCACCCCAGTTCGAGCCACCACCACCACCGCCTCCAACAAGCAAGTAGTTCCCATTAAAGGCGCCGCTCGTTGTGTAGGTATATGTTCCTGACGAATAAGAAAGTCCAGTAACTGAGCTTGTGTAGGCAGCGCCATTTACTGACACCCTTCCGCCACCCGTGGTAGTCCCAATTTCTACTATCTGGTAGTAGCCAGTCGACACGCTTCCCGTGATCGTGACATCACTATTGGTCGAGCTTAACGTGATGTTGCCGTTGACGTAGACGGTGCCGTTGTAGGTTTGACCGCCGGCTGCTGTGACGTTAGCAGAGAGGTATGTCGCGCTTGAGGGGGTAAAGGTTAACGAACCTACGGTCTTGTTAATGGCTGAATTGACATAAATATTGCCATTACCAGACGATACGACTGATGCGGAGGTGCTACTGGTAGTAATTTCAACATTACTGCTAGACGAGCTAATACTTGACGCTAACGCACTATCGATCAAGATATCTGACGGATCAATTAGCCACATTCCACCACGACCAGCATTAATGCTCGCGAGTAGCTTGATAGTGCTACCGGAGGTCTCAATGAAACCACCGTTTGTGGTGTTCGTCGTATCGGTCTGTTGCGTGCTAATTAAGGTGGCGGCGTCTAAATTTGCCGCTTGCGTAAATGGCAATGTGCCATTCTTTGCATCGTTACCCACCAATATCGTGCCACCTTGGCTGAAGCCGCGGGCTTCGACAGTGGCAGCGCTGAGATTTGTTTGGCTGTTGCCAGAGATGGCAATATTGCCACCACTAAACTGATCGCTATTAGCTTGTAACGTCGAAGAACTGATTTGTACGATGTTTGACGAAACCAGTTTGATTGTTCCGCCCGGACCTTGCGAGCCATTTGTCTGAACGGTGGCGTTATTAACATTCACGTTACCCGCAGCAGCGTTAACCGACACACTGCCCCCTGTCGTGCCGTTCGCCAAGACCCGAGCGTTGAATGCGACGTCATTAGCTGCCATCGAAATCACGCCGCCTTGTCCACTTGTGCTGCTTGCTGAGACAGTGCCTGACACGTTTGCCGCACCATTAAAAACCTGAATATTCACCTGCCCCGCCCCGGCGCTTGTGCCCGCAGCATTTGCTGCGTCCGCGGATATGGCCGCAGTGCTGGCAATTTGAATTCTCTGGCTCGCCTGAAGATTAACGGAACCACCGCTTGCTGCACTCACGGTTGTTGCGTTTGAGGACGTGACTAAGGATGGACTACCCACTGTTGCTGAAGGTGCAATCGTGATGCTCAACAAGGACGGCAATACTGTTGTGCCGGAGGTCGTAACAGGAACGTGAATCACTGTTGTGAGGCCACTGAGCGCAGACGTCGCTGCCGCAGTGATTGCGGCGTTGACCTGGGAGCTCGTGTAGTTGGTCTGCATACTGACGACATTGGTCGTCAGGGACTGCTGCGCAGAGCTCGCGGCGACCAAGCTATTCGCGGCAGCAGCGTTAGCAGCAGTGACTGCAGCGTCTAACGCACCAGCCGTTGCGACAGCTCCGGATTTCTTAGTTGCGCCTGTCGAACTAGATGTCGAACCAGATCCTGACCCACCCGAGGATGACCCGCCAGAGCCTGTTCCACCTGATGTACTGCCACCTGACGTACTTCCACCGGATGTACTTCCGCCAGATGTTGAACCACCGGAGGTCGAGCCTCCTGTCGTCGTGCCACCGGTTGTAGTACTACCAGCACCACCCGTTGTTGTACCAGACCCAGCACCCGACGCAGATCCCGACGCACTCACCACACCCGCAACTGCAATGCCATTCGCAAGCAGGTTGGCAGAACTTGATCCACCACCGGCAGTCATGACCGCGCCACTCACTGAAACTGTTTGTGCCGTTAGATTGACTTGGTTCGCCGTCGTCGTACTCCCTGAAGCCAGATTAACCGAGGCCGCATTGACTACCACGCTCGCCCCTGTCCCTAAAGAAATCACTCCATTATTAGTCACCGAGCCTGTCGCGTTTAAGGTCAAAGTCGTGCCACTTGAGCTTGGACTCGATCCTGACATAGCGGTTAAATCGATCGTCGTTCCAGCAGCAATGGTCAAATCACCGGATACGGCAATCGTCACGTTAGCTGTAGCCAAAGCACTAGTTACCGCACTTGCCATCGCGTTATCAATCGTCAACGACTCGGGGTCAAGCAACCATTGCCCTGCCTTCCCCAAACGTGCACTCACATTAACCGAAGCGGTTTGTGCGATATTCAAAATTCCAATTGCGCTCGTCTCGACATTACCGCCATTACCACCAAACTGGCCGCCGTGTGCCTTAATTACGCCGGCCACATTCGTCTGGCGTAACGACCAAATATTGATTTCACCGCCTTGGCCTTTATAGACCGACGATGCATCGACCAACGAGCCAAATTCTAGCGTCGTGCGGTCTGCTAAGTTCTCGGCTGTGATATTGCTGCGTGTGCCGTCTGCGTTTTCTGTGTAGGATACCTTCGTGGTGCCGACGTTAATATTGCCACCCCGAGCTGCACCCTTTGCCGATGTCACCGAGCCGGCAGCCAAGGTAATTTCTTTGCCTTGTATCGTGATGTCGCCACCTGTGGCATTCATTTGACTCACAACAGGCGACGGCGTCTTGTTACTACCTTTCTCTAGCCCTCCGTTAGCGGTAATCGTGCCCGCTTGAGTAATCGTCTCTGCGGATAAGCGGATCGTGCCACCTGATGTGTTGATGCTATTTGCCGAGATCACACCTGTGTTCTTGATGGTTGATCCCATCAGTTCTGTGACCGAGTTGGCCGCAAGCACAATGTGACCACCTTCCGTCTTAATTAAACGCTTGTTCTCGATCAGGGCGTTAATCAGAGACGCATCCACGGAGACGTTCGCCAACTGGCTACCATTGAAGGTCAGCGTAACCTGCTGGCCCGCAACCAGCGCGACAGCGTTCTTACCGCTCATCGTGGCGAGCACGACACCTTCGTTTTGTACTTCGGGGGCCATCAACGCCACATAGCCGTCGGGGCTCATCACGTTGATGCGCCCTCTGTTGATCACCTTTCCTGTTGCGACGCCTTTGTAAGTCTGGGTATTCTTCCCGCTCATGAACTCTTCTGCAGACGTGTCCATGGTGGTTGCCACCATTCCACCCACGTTTACTTCTGCGCCCTTACCAAAGACGACACCATTACTATTGACCAGAATCACTTGACCATTGGCGTTGACCGTACCATTGATCACTGATGCGTCTGCGCCCTTGACATAATTAAGCGTCGTCGAGCTACTGCTCGGCTGATTAAAGTTAACCGTCGCGCCTTTGGCAACGTTAAACGTGTCCCAATTCACCACGGCACGTTCAGACGTTTGATTCACGTTGATGACGTTACCTCCAACACCTTTGATCGTCGCACTGCCAGCAACGACCTTCCCCCCCGAGGGTAAGGCATTCATGGAGGTAGGATGCTGTTTACCCCCTGGGCCTGCCGCAAACACAAGTTGTGTCGTACCCATAACGACTAAAGCGGCTGATAGCCGCAGAAGTCGAGACAAGGTACGTACGCGCATCATGCTAACTGTGTTGTCCTGTAGCCATCAGAAAAAGAAAGATCCCTTAACCCAAACCTGTAATTGCTTGTATTGATTATCAACATTTAGTTGTTGACCGGTCTGGGTATACAGAGGATTCCCACCTACACGCCAGGCAAGCGCAGCCTGAAGCTGCACTCGCTCATAGGAGTACTTGGCAAGTAGGCCAGCGCCATAAAGCGAATACATATTGTTTGCGTTGGTCAAACCTTGCCAACCGACATAGGGCGTCACATATTGCTGTACGAGGCCAGCATCAACAAATGCGCCCACTTGAAATTCGTTCAGCACGTTATGCGTTAACTCGACCGAAGCGACTGCACCCTGCGCGCCGCCACCTTGCGCCACAGGGTAAGAACGGACTGCGAATGGCCCGCCTAAGTAAAGCTGCTCTGCTGAATTTAGATTTTTGTTGGCGAGCTGCCCATAAATTGAGACAGCCACGTTGGTTTTGTCACTAAACAGAGGGCGACGGATACTCGCATTCAAGCTCAATTTGGCAAAGTCACCTTGAGTCGCGGCTCCATTCTGATCGTTAGCTAGCTGTGTCGTATTCTGGATGGACAGATGACCAATCGTCACCGCAGCACCCCAGCCTGCGACGTAGCCCTCGCCTAATAAGCTGCCGTTTAGTCCCACATTCAAGTTGTTCAGCTGGTAGCTGCTCGATTCGATGCCGCTGGCATAGTTAAGGTAGTTTTTATTTTCAAAGCTAATGGCTAGGTTTTGTTTCACCGCGGCCGAGCGGGTCAATGCATAGGTTGCATATAACCCATAGACTTGCGACTGCCCGTTTGAGCGTAGGTCCGAAAAGCTAGCCAGGCTGTTGTAGGACAAAGCGCTAACGCCGGCACCTAAACGCCATCCGTTGTACCCCACAGGCATGATGTACTTGAGCTGGGCATATACCGAGCCCTCAGAGCCAATTGCATCGAGTGTGAACTGATCACCCAGTCGAAATGGATTATTCAGACTCAGGCTGGCAATACCCTGCCCAGTCCCTGTGCTCGCAGATCCATAGTTAGACGCATCGAGGCGTCCAGAAAATAATCCTGTGCTTTTAGCCTTTGTGACAACATTGGTCGTTCCTTCGGCTGAACCCGCGACCAACTCACCTTGCACTTCAGTACCGGGTAGCTCATTAAGCAAGCCAAGACTCCGCTCGAGTCCCTCTAAGTCTAAAAAACTGCCTTGTGGGTTATTCCGATAAATAAAGTTTTGTATCACTTGCGGCCGTAGACGAACTGGATTTTGTTCATCGATCTCAACATTCACCTCACCAACACGGCCCTCAACAATTTGAATCTTGATGACGCCGTCCACCACATCTTGTGGTGGTAAGACAGCCTGTGCTGTTCTACCTTTCTTTTGATATAACGCCGCGACCGCATTTGCTGCAGCTTTAATTTCATCAATCGTCAGTTCGCGATTGTTATAACTTTTTAATGCGGCTTGGGCCTCAGCCTCCGTGATCAACGTCATGCCAGAAATGATGAACGACTTAACCGAAATTTTTAGCTCATCAGGCTTGGTAGGTGGAGGAACCGTTTCTTGTTTTTTGGGTGCGATTTCTTCAGTCGGAAATTGAGGCCTGGACAGATCAATTTCGCGTTGCAATTGTTGTTGTAAAGCACCTGCATCGGGGACCTGAGCGAGACCATTGAAAGGGAATCCGATCGACAACACTAAGAGGACCGACAATAGCTGCATGACTACAAGTTTTTTCGATAATAGATCACTCGTTGAAATCATTTTTGATCTCAACTGCACTACTATTAATTGAATAAAATTTAAGTACATAAAACTTCTATAAGCGTGCGACGATGAACAAGAATTTGTCGGCCAAGAAAGAGCCGGATGCGCACGGAAAGCGCCAATAAAATCGTAACGATTTGGCGCATATGAAAATTACTAGTTATTACCAAAATAGCTATCGCACTCTTTTTGACGAGATGCTTAGCAAAATGGCTCGCCAATCGCCATGAGCCTTGCCATTACTTGCTTTCTGGTATGTATATCGTTTTATTTTTATTAAGACGCTTGCTAAGTTCGGTCAATTATTACAAGATATACGCAACAGATTTACTAAAAAACACCGACGAAAGCGCAGCGACACTAAAGAATCACCAGCTACAACAACGTGAAGATAACAACAAAGATATGACGAGATTTCAACTAAATATCCACGCGCCGCAGCAAAAATTTTTCGTTACTTTCTTACTAATTTTTTTTGGTTGCACCGCGTTTGCGAACAACAACTTCGTTGTTGAAAGATCCTTCTTTGAAGATAAAACGGGACAGCTTTCATTTGAACAAGCACGTCATGCCACATACAAAAAAATCGACAAAATTCTGTTTAACGGTTATGGGAATTTTCCGATCTGGGTGAAGGTAAAAATTGATCCAAATTTGTATAGAAATTCAGATGAAAATTCTTCGTCGAAGTCGCCCTTAATTATCAGAATTTCACCTGCTTATCTTGATCAAATTCAACTCTTTGATCCGGCTGATTCAAACACAAAACCTCGACTTCTCGGCGATCATTTTCCGTGGAGAAATAATGAGCACTCTTCAATGAATTATGCATTTGAGATTCCTCGCGGAGATCAGCCACGTGAGGTATGGCTTCAACTAAAAACAACCAGTACCCAAATGGTGAAGGTCGACGTCTTTGATCCAAAATCCTTCGATCACGCGGAAAAAATTCAAGAAATCATCTTTAGTATTTGGTTGGGTCTGCTTGCGATCATTTTTGTTTGGTCATTTGGAATTTGGATTATCGATCGCGACAAACTAGTTGGTAATTTTGTTTTAAATCAACTCGCAGTGCTTTTACATGCCTCGGTCATTATGGGCTACTTTCGAATCGCCCTTGACTCGGTATTCGAACCCAAGACCACCGATCTCTTAGGGAATGTCATTCTCTTGTCCTTCGCATTCATCGTCATCAGATTTCAGTATTACTTTCACCAAGAGTTTGCACTTCGGTCTTGGGTTCGGTGGTTCTTCCGCTCATTGCTCTTGTGCTATCCGGTCGCGCTAGTGTTACTTTTTAGCAACCACATTTCGGAGGCCTTAAAGCTTAATGTTGCATCGTTATTCATCACCTCGTTTCTGCTCTTTTTAATTCCAATTTTTGGAATAAATTGGAAGATATCCCTCCAACCAATGATCTCCAAACGCTCGTTGATCGCCGTCGATCTCTTACTTCTGACAGTCGGTCTTATTAATCTTTTGCCCGCTCTCGGTATCCTCCAGACGGCGACCATCGCACCCTTTGTTGGGCTTAGCTACGGAATCGTGACGGGTTTCGTGTTTCTTTTGTTGTTGCAACACCGCTACCGAGAGATCGAAAACCAGCATATCCACGCCGTGAGCAATGCGCAGGCCACGGCAGTGGCCGAAGCCTCCAAGCGGATTGAGCAGGAGAAATTTCTTGCCATGCTCACGCATGAGCTCAAGACACCTCTGTCAGTCTTATTAATGGCACATACATCTAAGGATGGCTTCTCCAGATACAGCGATTTTGTTGGAGACGCAATCACTGACATGCAAAACGTGCTCGAACGATGCATGCTCGCGGACCAATTCGATAGCCAGGCGCTCGCGCTGAAGATCGAGCGCTGCGAGCTCAGTACCGCGATAGCAGACAAAATCGCCCTCTACCCTCAGGTTCGCTGCACGCTTGAATTATCCACACCAGCGTCAGTCTTTATCCAAGCCGATATCCAGCTACTCAATATCATCTTGGTCAACCTATTCGATAATGCGCTGAAGTATGGTGCTGAGGATGAATCTATCAAGGTTACACTGTTGTCCGAGACGATCGACGATCGTCGCTATGCTCTCGTTCAAGTGGCGAATGCGCCTGGCAATGCAGGCATTCCAGATCCAGACAAGGTGTTCACAAAATATTATCGTGCGCCAAAAGCACACGAAAAAACCGGATCAGGCCTCGGGCTCTACCTTATCGAAAACATCGCTAGGGCAATGGGTGGAACGCTCTCATATATTCCAAAAAAAGGTCTCGTTGTTTTTGAGCTAAGGCTCCCGATCACTGACTGAGTCACCTGCCCTAAACTTAAGGTCCAAGCGATAAAACGGTAATAAGTGGTAATTTTTGTATCCTATTTCTAACTAGCATTCGGGTGCTTCAAGTAATGATTACTGCGGATACCCAAATGAACATAGCGATTGTGGAAGATCACAATGCGTTAAGAACGATTTTTCGTGACCATTTATTACGCGATGGTTATGAGGTCTTTGCCGGCTCTTGTGCCGAAGACCTCGACGAATACGTGGCCCAGCAGCGCATTGATTTGCTCATCCTCGATCTAAACCTACCTGGCGAAAATGGGATCAGTATCGCCAAGCGCTACCGCAAGGCCTACCCTAGCCTACAGATCGTGATGCTCACGGTCAAAGCTGAATCGCAGGATAAGATCCGTGGTTATGAAAATGGGGCAGATCTTTATCTACCCAAGCCCGTGACAGCGGAAGAGCTGAGTGCTGCAGTCAAAAGCATTGCCAGGCGGGTCACCTTCTTGGAGGGTCAAGACTCTGCTCCCAGCCTGGACATCCAAAAGAAGAAGGTTCGCTACAACGCGCTTTCCATCGACTTGAGTGCTAGTGAAATAAAAATACTGAAAGGTTTAATTGAAGCCACGGACTACTCATTAGAGTACTGGCAAATCATGGAACTGCTCGGACTGGAGTTCACAGATAAAAACAAACTCAATCTCGGTGTATATATTCACCGCATCAATAAAAAACTGGCAGAAGTTGGGGTACCGGAGCCTGGGATTAAGTCACTTTGGAAGTTTGGGTATCAGTTAACCGAAAAATTTCATATCGACGACAAACGTTGAAGTCAATGCAGACCAACAGACGTAAAAAAACCGCGCTCTTAAGCGCGGTTTTTTTACGCTGTCTGTCTAAATTTACGCCGCCTGATACTGCGTTACGCGCTTGCGAACGAGTTCAAGCACGCCCTGACAGGCGTCTTCGAGGTAGTCAAGTACCTTGCCGAAGCCCTCTGGGCCGCCATAATAAGGATCTGGTACTGTGGCTTCTTCGAATTCATTCGCGAAGCGCATCAGCAACATCAGCTTGTGGTGGTGAGGCTTTGGACACTGCTGTTGCAGTGCAGAAAGATTTTCCCAGTCCATCGCCAAAATAAGATCAAACTCACGGAAATCGTCCGCAGTGATCTGGCGAGCTTCAGTACGGGTGATTTCGTAACCCCGTTTTCGGGCAGCAGCCTGAGCGCGGGCGTCTGGAGCTTCGCCTACGTGGAAGTTATGGGTACCGGCAGAATCAATGCCCACGACGTCTGAGAGACCCGCGTCATTGATAAGGTGGCGAAAAACGCCTTCTGCACTGGGCGACCGGCAGATGTTGCCCATGCATACGAAGAGGACTTTTGTCATGATGGTGCACATTGTGCGGGAAAACCCGTAACATGTCTAGAGTTTTTTTTCTTAACAAGCATGCTTGACTAGCTCTGAAAAATTCAATAAAAGTTATTTAAATTCAAGTACTTAAAAAGTAAAAATAAAGCAAATTCTACTTTACACCAATAAAAAGCCTATAAATTTTGTTCAAATAACGTCGAAATACTGTCGGCTTTATGCACCGCAACATTGCAAAATCAAGACACTTAAGCACCAGAAAGTAGCACTCGCTCTTTTAAGACACGCAACGCATCGCGTGCGGCCGCTGCCTGCTCAAACTCAAGGTTCCGGGCATGATCTAACATCAACTTCTCTAGGCGTTTAAACTCTTTGGCGAGGGCTTTTTCATCTCCAAGCAAAGACAAATCAACCTCTTGGTCTGGCTGATCTCTGAACGCTGGCGCAACGATTCCATCGATTAGTTCGCGTACCGCTTTACGTACACTACGCGCCTCAATGCCATGCTCGGTATTAAAGGCGATTTGTTTATTACGACGACGTTCGGTCTCACCCATCGCGCGTTTCATGGAGTCCGTCATGCGATCGGCATACAAGATTGCGCGTCCGTTCAAATTACGCGCGGCGCGACCAATCGTTTGAATCAAACTTCGATCCGAACGCAAAAAGCCCTCTTTATCCGCGTCCAGAATTGTTACAAGCGAGACTTCTGGAATATCCAGACCTTCGCGCAACAAGTTAATACCCACCAAAACATCGAACACACCCAAACGCAGATCACGAATGATTTCCACACGCTCAACGGTATCAATATCAGAATGCAAGTAACGCACTTTGATCCCGTGTTCAGACAGGTAGTCGGTTAAGTCTTCTGCCATGCGCTTGGTCAGTGTTGTGACAAGCACGCGCTCTTTCACTGCGACGCGCAGTTTGATTTCACCAAGTAGATCGTCAACTTGCGTGCGTGCGGGACGGACTTCAACAATCGGATCAACAAGCCCGGTGGGGCGCACGACTTGCTCAACCACATTATCCGTATGACCTTGCTCGTAATTACCCGGTGTCGCTGAAACAAAGACACACTGACGCATCCGCGCTTCAAACTCTTCCATTTTGAGCGGTCGATTATCCATCGCAGATGGTAGGCGGAAACCATAGGTGACTAGCGTCTCTTTACGCGCGCGGTCGCCGCGATACATGCCGCCAAGTTGTCCAATCGTGACATGGCTCTCGTCAATAAACATCAGCGCATCGCTCGGCAGATAATCAATGAGAGTCGGTGGTGGGTCGCCTGGTGCGGCACCAGACAAGTGACGCGAATAGTTTTCGATCCCTTTGCAAAATCCTAGCTCGGCAAGCATCTCTAGATCAAAGCGTGTGCGCTGTTCAATACGCTGCGCCTCAACGAGATGGCCCGAATCGACAAAAAACTTGACGCGCTCGCGCAGCTCTTGCTTGATCGTCTCGATCGCGCGTAACACAGTATCGCGTGGGGTCACGTAATGCGAACCTGGGTAAACCGTAAAACGAGGCACCTTCTGTCGCACTTTTCCGGTTAACGGATCAAACAGTTCAAGGCTTTCTACCTCGTCATCAAAGAGGGATAAGCGCACTGCTAGTTCGGCACTCTCGGCCGGGAAAATATCAATCGTCTCGCCACGTGCACGGAAGGTGCCGCGCGTGAATTCTGTGTCATTGCGTTCATACTGCATCGCGACCAGACGCGCCAAGATTTCGCGGCGCGCAATACGATCACCGGTGCGCAAAATCAACACCATCGCGTGGTAGTCAGAGGGGTTACCGATACCGTAAATACAGGATACTGTGCCCACGATCACGGTGTCGCGGCGTTCGAGCAAGCTCTTGGTTGCCGACAAGCGCATCTGCTCGATGTGCTCGTTAATTGAGGAGTCTTTTTCAATGAATAAGTCGCGTGTGGGCACGTAGGCCTCGGGCTGGTAGTAATCGTAGTAAGACACGAAATACTCCACCGCATTGCGGGGGAAGAACTCCCGCATTTCTGCGTACAACTGCGCTGCCAAGGTTTTGTTCGGCGCCAATACGACTGCCGGCCGACCGAGCCTGGCGATGATGTTGGCCATCGTGAAGGTCTTGCCCGATCCCGTTACCCCCAATAAGGTCTGGGACATCAAGCCATCGCGCACACCCTGCTCTAGTAAGTCGATGGCTCTGGGCTGGTCGCCCGCAGGGGGGTACGGCTGATACAACTGAAAAGGACTATCCGGATACGAAACAAACTTTCCAGCCTCATTACCGGTGGAAATCGTCGCGTGCGGCACCACCCCTAAGTTCGCAACCTCGTGCGCAATCGCGGCAGGCAGCGCCCGCGTCCCGAGGTCTGGCGATACAGAGTCGGGTTCGGGCATACCTAGGGCAGGAAGCTCTGGGGATAATTCAGATTTCTTAGGGTTCTTGGGCGAGGCCATGCTAGACTTATTCGGGTAAGCCCTTGGATTTGGGCTGAACCGTACATTATGTTCCGTCCAGCGCAAAGCGTCCACTCGAAACTCGAACACCCCTATTTTTCCTCCTTTGATTGTCATCATCTCAACATGAGCACCCTCTTTCAATCCGTCGAACTTGCACCCCGTGATCCAATCTTGGGTCTAAACGAACAATTCAATGCGGATCCCCGCAGCACCAAGGTCAATCTGGGAGTGGGCGTCTATTACGACGACAACGGCAAGATCCCTCTGCTCGCAGCCGTGCACAAAGCCGAAGTGACACGCGTCGAAGCCGCAGCCGCGCGCGGCTACCTGCCAATCGAAGGGATTGCGGGCTATAACAAAGGCGCTCAAGAGCTCGTGCTGGGCAAGAATTCTTCGCTGATTGCCGACGGGCGCGTGCTGACGATGCAAGCGCTGGGCGGAACCGGCGCACTCAAAATTGGTGCCGACTTTATCAAACAGCTCGTCCCAAATGCCAAAGTTGCGATCAGCGACCCGAGCTGGGAAAACCATCGCGCCTTGTTTGAGCGCGCAGGCTTCGAAGTCGTGAACTACCCCTACTATGACGCTGCCACACACGGTCTGAATTTCAAAGGCATGCTCGACGCGTTGCGTACCCTGCCAGCCAAGAGCGTTGTCGTGCTGCATGCTTGCTGCCATAACCCAACCGGCGTGGACCTGACCGTTGATCAATGGCGCGAAGTCGCGCAAGTCGTGAAGGCATCGAATCTGATTCCATTCCTGGACATTGCTTACCAGGGCTTCGGAGACGGGCTGGAAGCCGATGCAGCTGCTGTGCGTCTGTTCGCAGATCTCGACATGACGATGTTCATCAGCTCATCTTTTTCAAAGTCGTTTTCGCTCTACGGCGAACGGGTCGGAGCACTGACTATCGTCACAGGTAGCAAAGACGAATCCAATCGCGTGCTGAGCCAAGTCAAGCGCGTGATTCGCACCAACTACTCCAACCCACCCACGCACGGTGGAACTATTGTTTCGACCGTGCTCAATAACCCAGAGCTCTTTGCGCTCTGGGATAAAGAGCTCGCCGGCATGCGCGACCGCATTCGGTTGATGCGGCAGCAACTCGTTGAGAAACTGACGCAGTACGGCGTCAAGGGCGATTGCAGCTACGTGATGAAGCAGCGCGGCATGTTCTCGTTCTCTGGGATGACTGCGCCTCAGGTAGAGCGTCTGCGCGCGGAGCACGGGATTTACGCCGTCAGCACAGGTCGTATCTGCGTGGCCGCTCTCAACAGCCACAATATCGACACCGTCGCCAAGGCGATGGCCGAGGTGATGAAAGACTGATCGCATCCGCCGTTCTGAGTCCTCTTAAAACAGCCTCTTTATCCAAGAGGCTGTTTTTTTATACAGATTTATTTGCAACTTCATAATTTTTAGTGCAAAATGCTGTATATATAAACAGCGCTGTACGCATTGACAGCAAAATCTCGCCCACTACGCTCAAACAGGCCTAAAGAT
>JACCDX010000953.1_pt1 | contig 29258 bp, 25 predicted proteins | sample 7449681 | NCBI WGS metagenome assembly JACCDX01 (sample SAMN15323450, study PRJNA562643) | freshwater metagenome | isolation source: river surface water | place: USA:Blue River Watershed | collected 2017-08-18
GCGCGCCGAAAAAAAACGTTTTAAACACTCCTCTTCACGGCGTGCCAAATCCTGCGCAAACACGCGCCGCTCCTGCTCAATCGTCACGAGCGCCCTCTCATGGGCCGGTTTTTGGGACCGAAGGTCGGCATCCGGATCACCCGACTGCCCCTTGGCGGTCCCCAAGGCCAACATCGCCCCCAGGGCCATGGAAAGTGTGAAAATAAGGCTTTTACGCATGGCCGGAATTATCCCTTGTTCGACCCAAAACAGCTATCCACCGAACGGCTCGAGGCCCTGACCGAGGCCCTTGAGCCTGTCTTCGAGCAAGCCGGTCAGGCGATTCTCACGGTGTATCGACAGCCCACCCATCGTATCGAAACCAAGACCGATGCCTCTCCGGTCACCGACGCCGACCTGATGAGTCATGACATCATGGTCGCAGCGCTTGCCCAACTCACGCCCGACTGGCCAATCATCTCTGAGGAAGACAGCGGCCTGCACACCGGAAGCGTGGGCGCCAGTGCAGCGGGCTTCGACGCTGCACAGCCATGGTGGTGCCTTGATCCACTGGACGGCACCAAAGAATTCATCGCCCGCACGGATGAATTCAGCATCAACCTTGGGTTGGTGGTGAGGGACCGCGCAGCCTTTGGCTTTCTCTACTCGCCGACCGAACGGATCTTGTACCGGGGCGGGCTGGGCATTCCGGCCCAAAAAAAAGTTGCCGGTGGAGCATGGATCACCATCGCATGCCGAACCCGTGCGGCCGGAGGTGGCGTGCTGATTTCAAGCCGGCGCAGCACGTCGATGCCAGAAGGTGAGACATTCGATCGACGCGATGTCCTTGGATCTGCACTGAAGTTCGGTCGAATCGCTGAAGGCATTGCGGATGTCTACCTTCGCAAGGGCCCTACCATGGAGTGGGATACCTGTGCTGGCCAGGCGATTGTCGAAGCGGCCGGAGGACACGTGCTGACGCTTGATCGGCTGCCCTTGCGCTACGGGAAGTCAGAGTTTCGCAACATGGGGTTCGTGGCCACGGGTCGTACCGGCTAAACGCCGATCCCCGGACAGCGTGACCCACACTCACGCAGGAGATGCAAAACTGCTCTGCACGCTTCGCTGGGCACTCGCGAGATACTCCTCGGATTGCATCTCAACAAGCCGGCTCACAGTGCGTGCAAATTCGTTGGCCAACACACCTTCCGTGTAGAGACCCTCTGGCGGCACCGCAGCCGAGATGATCAGTTTTACTTTATGGTCATAGAGCACATCCACCAGCCACGTAAAGCGTCGTGCTTCCGACGACATCGCAGCAGACATGGCAGGCACGCCGGACAGGCATACACAATCAAATTGTTGGGCCAGTTCAAGATAGTCGTTCTGCGAACGGGGGCCGCCGCATAAGGTTGCAAAGTCGAACCAGATCACACGGCCTAGGCGTTTGAAGGCGCGAATTTCTCGGGCCTCAATCTGCAGCACCGGGTTCGTGATGACGGGCGATGCGCGATCGGCTGACGCCGACTGCGTGCGCGCCATATGGTCAAACACCTGCTGCATCTCGCGCTCGGAATCGGCACCCAATGGAGTCAGGTACGCGCGGACCTGGCCGCGCGCCAGACGTCGATAATCTACGCCGCCATCCACCTCGACGATGTCCAAGTGCTGTTTGATCAGCTCAATCGCCGGCAGCATCCGGTCGCGGTGAAGGCCGTCGGGATAAAGGCCATCGGGATGATAGTTTGAGGTCATGATGAATCCCACCCGACTGTCAAACAGCGCCCGTAACAATCGCTCAAGGATCATGGCATCTGCAATGTCCGACACATGGAATTCATCGAAACAAATCAGGCGGTACCGGCGGGCGACGCGCTGTGCCACCTCATCGAGTGGATCTTCTGTGCCCCGCAGGTCATGCATCTCGCGGTGCGTTGCACGCATGAATTCGTGGAAGTGCAGCCGTACCTTTCGCTCCAACGGCACATGGGCGTAGAAGCAGTCCATCAGCATGCTCTTGCCTCGCCCCACCCCGCCCCAGAGGTACACTCCCCTCGGCAGCGGAGGCTTGGAAATCATTTTCTTGAGCGTGCCCCCGCGCTTGGCCTTGTAGTCGGCCCACTCTTCCGAGCACTGCTCCAGCCGCTCTGCAGCCCTGAGCTGTGCAGGGTCTGCCGTAAAGCCATGCGATGCCAGCTGATCGACATATGCCCGAACGACTGAGACCCGCGCCAGCATCACGGTCACTCGACCCGATTACATGTTCAGAGCGCGCTTATAAATCGCAAGCGATGCCTCGCGCATGGCTTCGGAGAGCGACGGATGAGGATGGCAGATGCGGCCGATGTCTTCGGCCGAGGCCTTGAACTCCATGGCGACTGCCGCTTCCGCGATCATGTCGGAGGCTGCCATGCCGATGATGTGCACACCCAGAATCTGCTCGGTTTCAGCATCGGCCAGAACTTTGACAAACCCATCGGGAGAGTCCATGCCCAGCGCCCGCCCATTGGCTGCGAACGGAAACTGCCCGCTCTTGTAGCTTCTTCCCTCGGCCTGCAGCTGCTGTTCCGTGCGGCCGACCCACGCAATTTCAGGCGACGTGTAGATCACCCAGGGAATACAGTCGTAATCAATGTGGGGATGCTGGCCCGCAATCAACTCGGCCACCATCACGCCTTCATCCTCGCCCTTGTGGGCCAGCATCGGGCCGCGCACGACATCACCCACGGCGTAAACGCCGGGCACTGCCGTACGGCAGTGATCATCCACAGGAATAAAGCCGCGCTCATCGGTGGCAAGGCCCACCTGATCGAGCTGGAGACTCTCCGTGTTGGGCACACGGCCGATCGACACAATCAGACGGTCACACTCCAAGGTCTTGGACTTGCCATCACTATCGGCATAGGCGATCTTGACTCCCTTTGCCGATGGCTTTACGTCGCCAATCTTCACACCCAGATGAATCTCGAGCCCCTGGGCCGTGAACAACTTGAACGCCTCCTTCGAGACGGCATCATCACAGGCGCCCAAGAACGTGGGCAGCGCCTCGAGGATCGTCACCTTCGCCCCGAGACGCCGCCAGACCGATCCCAGCTCCAGACCAATCACCCCGGCGCCAATCACGCCAAGTTTTTCTGGAACTGAATCAAATGCAAGCGCACCTTCGTTGTCACAGACGATCTTATTGTCGACTTTCAGACCCGGAAGATGACGTGCATTTGAACCTGTCGCAATGATCACGTTTTTTGCGACCACTGTTTCAGGTTCCTCCCCCTCGACCTCCACCAAAATTCCTACATCATTACGGCCAGCGAATTTTCCGTGGCCCTTTAACCATGTGATTTTATTTTTGCGAAATAAGAATTCGATGCCCTTGCTCATCTTGGACACAATCGATTCTTTTCGCTTAAGCATCTTGCCAATGTCGATTGATGCGCCCTTGACGGTGATGCCGTGGGCGCTCAGATGGCCGTTGACCTTCTCGTATTCTTCACTGGAGGCCAGAAGGGCCTTGGAAGGAATACAGCCCACATTCAGGCAGGTGCCGCCTAAGGCCATCTCGCCATTAGGGTTTCGCCACTTCTCGACACAGGCCGTTTTCAGGCCCAGCTGAGCGGAACGCACAGCAGCTATGTAGCCCGCCGGCCCAGAACCGATCACCACAACATCGTATTGCGTCATAACGAATCTCTCTCTTTATCAGACTTCCAGCAGCAGACGGGCAGGATCTTCCAATGCCTCTTTCATCGTGACCAGCCCCAGCACGGCCTCCCGGCCGTCAATGATGCGATGGTCATACGACATGGCCAGGTAATTGATCGGCCGGATCACCACTTGACCGTTCTCGGCCACCGGCCGGTCTTTGGTTGCATGAATACCCAGGATTGCGGACTGCGGAGGATTGATGATGGGTGTGGAGAGCATGGATCCAAAAATGCCTCCGTTCGAGATCGAGAACGTGCCCCCGGTCAGCTCTTCGATGCTGATCTTGCCGTCGCGGGCCTTCACACCGTACTCGGCAATCTTCTTTTCAATGTCGGCAAAGGTCATCTGGTCGGCATTGCGCAGAATCGGAACCACCAGACCGCGCGGCGAGCCCACAGCAATGCCGATGTCAAAGTAGCCGTGGTACACGATGTCGTTGCCATCAACCGAGGCATTTAACACCGGAAACTTTTTCAGGGCCGCAACCGCTGCCTTTACAAAAAACGACATGAAGCCCAGCTTCACGCCATGCTCTTTTTCAAAGCGCTCTCCGTATTGCTTGCGCAGGGCCATAAGCGGGGCCATGTTGACTTCGTTGAACGTGGTCAGAATGGCGTTGGTGGCCTGCGACTGCAGCAGACGCTCCGCCACGCGAGCACGCAGGCGGCTCATCGGCACGCGCTGCTCGGGCCTGCCTTCCAGTTGGGCATCGGGTCCTATGTTGATGGGAGGCTGAGGAAGCCCCGCCGACAGGGCTACCGAAGGAAGCGCAGCACCGGTGGCCGCAGGTGCTGCGACGGGGCCGGCCTTTTGCGCGGCGATGACATCGGCCTTGGTGATGCGACCATCTTTGCCGGTGCCCTGTGTCACCACTACCCCGGTGTCGGCCATCATCTTGGCGGCTGACGGCATGGGGATTGCACTCCCTGGTCGGGCGACCGATACGGGTGCGGCCGGTGTCGGTGCAGCTGCGGCAGGCACTGCGCCGGAGGCGGCGGGCTTTGCCTCAGCGGCAGGTGCGGCACCCTGTGCGGCCTTCGCATCGGTATCGATCTTGGCGATCACTTCGCCCGAGACGACCATACCCCCATCGCCCTTCACAATTTCGCTCAGCACCCCTGCGGCCGGTGCAGGCACTTCCAACACGACCTTGTCGGTCTCAATTTCAATCAGGATCTCATCGGCGGCGACAGCATCGCCGGGTTTTTTCTTCCACTGCAACAGCGTCGCCTCGGCGACCGACTCCGATAACTGCGGAACTTTTACGTCATGAATTGCCATGTCTTGTCTCGCTTTGTTCTTTTCGTTTATTTAGTGTGCACAAATCCCTTGACCTTACCGAAGGCGGTACTGACCAGATCCTTCAGCTGGGCCACATGTTTTTCCAGATACCCCACAGCCGGCGAGGCCGATGCGGGACGGCCGGCATAGGCCAGCTTTTGGCCCGACGTCATGTTTTCCAACAGGTTGTGCTGAATCTGGAACCAATACCCCTGGTTCTGCGGTTCATCTTGGACCCAGATCACTTCGGTCGCCGCAGAGAATTTCTTCAGCTCAGACGCGAACGCCTTATGGGGGAACGGATAAAGCTGCTCAACACGAATAATCGCGACATCATTGGCCTTACGCTCGCGCCGCGCGTTGACAAGCTCGTAATAGACCTTGCCCGAGCAGACCAAGACCCGTGTAACTTTCTTGGCTTCGATGGTCTTGTCGGTCTCCCCAATCACGGTCTGGAAGCCGCCTTTGGTGAATTGCTCCAGTGATGAGCCGGCATCTTTATTTCGTAGCAACGACTTGGGCGACAACACCACCAGCGGCTTACGAAATGGCCGAATCATCTGCCGGCGCAGTACATGGAAAATCTGGGCGGCTGTCGTCGGCTGAACCACCTGCATGTTCGTGTCGGCACACAGCTGCAGAAAACGCTCAGGCCGTGCCGAGGAGTGCTCCGGTCCCTGGCCTTCGTAACCGTGAGGCAGCAACATGACCAGACCTGACTGCCGGCCCCACTTCACTTCACCTGAGGAGATGAACTGATCGATGACCACCTGGGCCCCGTTGACGAAATCGCCGAATTGGCCTTCCCAGATCACCAGCGAATTCGGCTCAGCAGTGGAATACCCATACTCGAATCCGAGAACCGCCTCCTCAGACAATACCGAATCAATCACCGTGAACGTGGCCTGTCCCGGCGCAACGTTTTGCAGTGGGATATAGGTGCCCGAATCCCACTTCTCACGGTTCTGATCATGCAACACCGCATGCCGATGGGTAAACGTGCCACGGCCTGCGTCCTGCCCGGTTATGCGCACGGCATAACCACTGGCCACCAGGGAGGCATACGCGAGATGCTCGCCCATGCCCCAGTCCATGTTGATCTCACCCCTGCCCATGGCGCGTCGATCCGCCAAGACCTTCTCGACCAGTGAATGGACTTTAAAGTCGGGTGGCACTGTCGTGAGGCGCTCAGCTAGACGCTTGATTTCTGCCGCCGGCACCGACGTGTCGGCATCGTCGGTCCACTTCTTACCCAAGAAGGGCGACCAATCCACCGCGTACTTGCCCTTGTAATTCGAAATCACGGGCGACGACTGATTGGTACCGGCTTCCATATCGGCACGATAGGCCTTCACCATCTCGTCGCCCTCGCCAATTCGGATCACGCCAACGGTCTCAAGACGATCCGCGTAGAGCTTACGCGTGCCCGGATGCTGGGCGATTTTTTTATACATCAGCGGCTGGGTGAGCGACGGTGTGTCTTGCTCGTTATGGCCAAGCTTACGGAAACACACAATATCGACCACGACATCCTTGTTAAATTGCATGCGGTAATCGACTGCAATCTGCGTGGCCAAGACCACGGCCTCTGGGTCATCGCCATTGACGTGCAACACGGGCGCATCAATCATCTTGACGACATCGGAGCAATAGCTTGTCGAGCGCGAATCGCGTGGATCCGAGGTGGTAAATCCGATCTGGTTGTTGATCACGATGTGGACCGTACCGCCGGTTCCGTAGCCACGCGTCATGGCGAGATTCAGGGTCTCCATGACCACGCCTTGGCCCGCAAATGCGGCATCACCATGGACCAACACAGGCACGACTTGGTTGCCACGATCGTCACCGCGTCGATCCTGACGGGCACGCACCGAACCCTCGACCACCGGATTCACAATTTCAAGGTGGGATGGGTTGAATGCCAGCGAAAGGTGTACAGGACCACCCGGGGTCGAGATGTCGCTCGAGAACCCTTGGTGGTATTTCACATCGCCTGCTGGCAGGTCATCGGCATGATGGCCTTCAAACTCCGAGAACAGGTCTTTGGGAACCTTGCCTAAGGTATTGACCAACACGTTCAGGCGGCCACGGTGGGCCATGCCAATCACAATTTCTTGGGCGCCCAACTCGCCGCAGCGTTGGACGATCTCGTCCATGGATGCAATAAAGGCCTCACCACCCTCGAGGGAGAAACGTTTTTGGCCCACATATTTGGTGTGAAGGAATCGCTCGAGTCCCTCGGCCGCCGTAAGTTTCGAGAGAATGCGTTTCTTTTTTTCCGGCGCAAACTGGGGTGTGGAGCGGATCGATTCAAGCCGTTGTTGGAACCATCGCTTCTCGGCGGGATCGGAGATGTACATGTACTCGGCACCCAGCGTGCCGCAGTACGTCTCACGTAATCCGCGGATGATTTCGCGCAGGCTCATCTGCTCCTGCCCGAAATAAAGGTTGTCGGCTCGGAAGGTCGTGTCGAGGTCTGATTCCGTCAGGTCGTAGAACCCTGGTTCGAGCTCTGGAATCGGAGGGCGCTCCTGCCGCTTTAACGGGTCAAGGTCTGCCCACTTGGTGCCCAGGAATCGATAGGCGGCAATGATCGACTGGACGTGGACCTGTTTTCGCGCGATCGAGAGATCTCGCTCTGCAACACGGGGCAAAAAGGCGTTGGCCTTGGCGCGCTGGGCAAATGACTCGACGATCGGCGCGTGGGCCACATCACGACTGGCCTCAGAGCCGTCGGTCGCTGGAAGTATTTGTAACTGATCGAAATAGTGGCGCCACTTGTCGGGCACCGAGCCGGGATTGTCGAGATAGGCCTCGTAGAGTTCCTCGACATAAGGCGCGTTTGCGCCAAAGAGATACGAATTGAGCTGAAAGCTCTTCATCATGATGCGTCACCCTTCTAGGCCTCTGGCCTGAACCGATGCAGGTTACCCTTCCGCGCTCCGGCTTAACCGGTTAACGGATTGCTCAAATCAGATCCACCTTCAGCGATATCCGATTTGCGCCAAGGTTACCACTGCTCCTCCGATAAAAAAAGGGGGTCTTCGTGCCCCCTCTGAACCATTACCGCTGTGCTACGGGCTTTACCGTCCTTGTTGTTGCCCCCACATACAGCTGGCGTGGGCGCCCGATCTTGTACTCTGGATCTGTAATCATTTCCTTCCACTGGCTGATCCATCCAATGGTGCGGGCCAGGGCAAATATGCAGGTAAATGCATCTGTAGGAATGCCGAGTGCCCGCTGCACGATGCCTGAATAGAAATCCACGTTGGGATAAAGCTTGCGCGAAACAAAGTAGTCGTCTTCCAGCGCGATCTTCTCCAGCGCCATGGCCAGCTTGAAGATCGGGTCGTTCTCCAGGCCAAGTTCCCCCAACACCTCGCGGCAGGTCTCCTGCATCAGCTTGGCCCGTGGATCGAAGTTCTTATAGACACGGTGGCCAAAGCCCATCAGGCGCACGCCAGAGTTTTTGTCTTTGACCTTTTCCATAAACTCGCCCACCTTGCCCACACCACCATTGGCATTGAGCTGCTCGAGCATCGTCAGGCAGGCCTCGTTGGCACCGCCATGGGCCGGCCCCCACAAACAGGCAATGCCAGCGGCAATCGCGGCAAACGGGCTGGTGCCCGACGACCCGCACAGCCGCACGGTGGACGTCGAGGCATTCTGTTCATGGTCGGCATGCAGAATGAAAATCCGATCCATCGCGCGCACCAGAACATCATTCAGTTTGTACGGCTCACACGGTGTTGCAAACATCATGCGCATGAAGTTGCCGGTGTAGCCCAAATCATTTTGCGGATAAATGATCGGCTGGCCGATGCTGTACTTGTAGGAGAGTGCGACCAGAGTCGGTATCTTGGCGATCAAACGGATGGCGGAGATGTCTTGCTGCTCTGCCGAGTTGATGTCCATGCTGTCGGGATAAAACGCCGACATGGCGCCGATCATTCCAGTCAGAATCGCCATCGGATGGGCGTCGCGACGGAAGCCGCGCAGGAAGAACTGCATCTGCTCATGGACCATGGTGTGATGCATGACCAGCTCTTCAAACTCTGCCTTTTGCGCGGCGTTGGGCAGCTCCCCGTAGTACAGCAGGTAGCAGACCTCTAGAAAGTCGCAATTTACGGCGAGGTCCTGAATCGGATAGCCGCGATAAAGCAGCTCGCCCTTGTCGCCATCGATGTAAGTGATCGTGGACTGGCACGATGCGGTAGAGAGGAATCCCGAGTCATAGGTGAACTTGCCGGTCGCACCGTAGAGCTTACGAATGTCGACCACATCCGGGCCAACCGTTCCTTTCAGGATCGGGAACTCCACCGATGGGGTGCCATCGGTAAACGATAGCGTGGCTTTATGGTCAGTCGACATGGGCATTTCCTTTCAAACAAACACTAAGAGGATTGGGCGCGGATCTTCTCCAGCACCGACCGTACATCCGGACGGTCCAGCTCACCCATCGGTGACGCGTTGCCGACCAAAAGATCCAAAAGCTCGTTGTCCGAGAGCTCGAGCAAGCGAGCCAGGCCATCGTGATCTTCTCCCGACAGCCGTCCTTCCCAGACGGAGAAAAAACGCTCAAGCAGTAAATCGTTTTCCAGCATCCCGCGGCGAGCGCGCCAACGCAGCCTGCGCGCCACCTCGGGCGGCACGGCGGTTGATAACGCAGTCGAGGCGGACGCCGAGGTCACACCGTTCTCCGCACCATCAGCTCTTTGATTTTTCCAATGGCCTTCGTGGGGTTTAGCCCCTTGGGGCAGACATCCACGCAGTTCATGATGGTGTGACAACGGAACAGCCGGTAGGGGTCTTCCAGATTGTCGAGTCGCTCGCTGGTGGCCTGGTCACGCGAATCCGCAATAAACCGATAGGCCTGAAGCAAACCCGCGGGTCCAACAAACTTATCCGGGTTCCACCAGAACGATGGGCAACTTGTCGAGCAGCAGGCGCACAAAATGCACTCGTACAGGCCGTCCAATTCCTCCCGCTCCTCAGGCGACTGAAGGCGCTCTTTCTCAGGCGGCGGCGTGTCGTTGATGAGGAAGGGCTTGATCGAGTGATACTGCTTAAAGAACTGGGTCATGTCCACAATCAAGTCACGCACCACGGGGAGGCCTGGCAGTGGGCGCAACACGATAGGCTCCTTCAAGTCGCGCAGATTGGTGGTGCACGCAAGGCCATTCTTGCCGTTGATATTCATGGCATCGGAGCCGCAGACCCCTTCACGGCAGGAGCGACGAAACGACAACGAATCATCAAAATCGCTCTTGATACGCATCAGCGCATCAAGAAGCATTTTGTCAGTCTCTTTAAGCTCGACCGTAAGGTCCTGCATGTACGGCTTCGCATCCTTATCAGGATCGTAACGGTAAATGGAGAATCGAACGCTGCGTGAGGCCATGATCAGAATGTCCTTTTCTTCGGCACAAAAGTTTCGACCGTCAGGGGTTTCAAATTCACCGGCTTGTAGTCCAGCCGATTGCCTTCGGAATACCAGAGGGTGTGACGCATCCAGTTGGCATCGTCACGCTCGGGGAAATCACGGTGCGCATGGGCACCCCGGCTCTCCGTGCGGGCCTCGGCCGACACGATGGTCGCCTTGGCGGTCTCGATCAGATTGTCGAGCTCCAGGGCCTCAATGCGTGCAGTGTTAAAGACCTTCGATTTGTCGGCCACATGGACCCGCTTAACCTGCTCGTTGATGTCTTGAATCTTCTTGGCACCCTCTTTGAGCAGGTCTGAAGTACGGAACACGCCGCAATAGTGCTGCATGGTGTTTCGAATCTCCTGCGCAACGTCTTGAACGCGCTCGCCCGATGTCGACGCTTCAAGCTTGGCCAGCCGTGACAATGGCAGATCCGCAGCATTGGCAGGCAGCTCTTTGTGAGACTGTGACTTGAAGTTCTGCGACACGATGTGGTTGCCCGCAGCGCGTCCAAACACCACGAGGTCAAGCAGGGAATTGGTGCCCAGTCGATTGGCGCCATGGACCGAGACGCATGCACATTCGCCAATCGCATACAGGCCGTTGAGCACCGCATTCGGGTTGCCGTTTTTGGGCACGACCACCTGACCATGGATATTGGTCGGAATGCCGCCCATCTGATAGTGGATCGTCGGCACGACCGGGATAGGCTCTTTGATCGGATCGACGTTGGCAAACTTGATCGCGATCTCACGAATCGAGGGCAGCTTCTTCATGATCTTTTCAGCGCCCAAATGATCAAGCTTCAACAGCACATGATCCTTGTTGGGACCACAGCCGCGGCCTTCTTTGATCTCCTGATCCATGGAGCGCGAGACAAAATCACGCGGCGCGAGATCTTTCAGCGTCGGCGCATAACGCTCCATGAAGCGTTCGCCGTTGCAGTTCAGCAAAATGCCGCCCTCACCGCGCACGCCCTCGGTCACCAGCACGCCCGCCCCTGCGACCCCGGTGGGGTGGAACTGCCAAAACTCCATGTCCTCCAGGGGTATGCCGGCGCGCGCCGCCATGCCCATGCCATCACCCGTATTGATGAAGGCGTTTGTCGATGCTGCCCAGATTCGGCCTGCGCCACCGGTCGCAAACACGGTGACTTTCGCCTCCAGGATCATGACCTCGCCGGTCTCCATCTCCAAGGCCACAACGCCCACGCAATCGCCCTCGGCATCGCGAATGATGTCGAGCGCCATCCATTCCACAAAAAACTGCGTGCGCGCACGAACGTTGCGCTGATACAGCGTGTGCAATAACGCGTGCCCCGTCCGGTCTGCGGCCGCACAGGCACGCTGCACAGGCTTCTCACCGAAGTTGGCCGTGTGGCCACCAAAGGGTCGCTGATAAATGGTGCCGTCGGGATTTCGGTCAAAGGGCATGCCGAAATGCTCAAGCTCGTAGACAACCTTGGGTGCCTCACGGCACATGAACTCAATGGCATCCTGGTCGCCGAGATAGTCGGATCCCTTCACGGTGTCAAACATGTGCCAGTACCAGTTGTCCTCGCTCATGTTGCCCAACGACGCACCGATCCCGCCTTGTGCTGCCACCGTATGCGAACGTGTGGGGAATACCTTGGACAACACAGCAACGTTGAGCCCGGCCTCGGCCAGCTGCAACGAGCACCGCATGCCTGCGCCACCGGCGCCCACAATCACCGCGTCGAACTTGCGACGCGGCAGACCGGCGGTTTGATGCGAAAGAATCTGCGCCACGCTTACACCCTCCACAGAATTTCAACGGCCCACGCACCGCAACCGATCAGCCACAGGATCGTAAAGATCTGCAGTGCGAGTCGGATGCCCACGGGCTTGACGTAATCCATCCAAATGTCACGGACGCCGACCCAGGCGTGATAGATCAGCGCCAGCAGGGCCACGAGCGTGAAGACCTTCATCCAAGTGGCCGCAAAAATACCGGCCCATCCTCCATAACCCGGTTCGCTGGCCATGAGCGCCGACACAAACAGGACCAGCGCATACACGCCAATCACGATGGCCGTCATCCGTTGGGCAAGCCAGTCGCGAAGCCCATAATGCGCGCCCACCACCAGTCGTTTCGGGCCGATGTTGTTGGTCATACTCATTTAAAACGCTCCAAAAATTTTCAGCCAGGCAACAAACGACAGCAGCAATGCGATGCCCATCACGCCCTTGCCCCAGGCCGCGCTCTGCTCTTTGGCCAGGCCAATGTGAAGGTCGCTCACCAGATGCCGAATGCCAGCGAAGAGATGATGAAGAAAGGCCCATACCAGGCCGCAAAGCACGATCTTCATCAGCGGCGAAGACGTGAGCTCCACCAAGCGGGCATAGCTGAGTTCTGAGGTAAGGCTGAGATCAAAAATCCAGAGGATGAGCGGCAGTGTGAGGAACATGCCTGCGCCGCTGACACGGTGCAGAATCGACATGATCCCGGCAGCGGGAAGCCGATACTGCATAAGCTGGGTGATATGGATATTACGAAACTGCGGACGCGACTTTTTGGCGAGTTCGCTCATTAAATCCCCCTGAAAATGACAATCTTTTATTTTTGCTTTGCGCAATTATAAGAGGCCTTTTTGACACCGCCTAGGGTGAACCCTAAACTCTCACCCGTTGTTCAGGGTTCCCTCATCTAAAACTTGACTCTTTCCCAAGGAGCTTTCGTGACTGCATCCAAGACCCCCATGCGTGTTGCCGTAACCGGCGCGGCCGGCCAGATTGGCTATAGCCTCTTATTCCGTATCGCCAATGGCGACCTGCTCGGCAAAGACCAGCCCGTGATCCTGCAGCTGCTTGAAATTCCTGACGAAAAAGCTCAGAAAGCCCTCAAGGGCGTCATGATGGAGATCGACGACTGCGCTTTCCCGCTTCTGGCGGGGATGTCGGCCCATAGCGATCCGATGACGGCTTTCAAAGACATTGACGTGGCGTTGTTGGTCGGCGCCCGCCCCCGCGGACCTGGCATGGAGCGCAAGGACCTGCTCTCGGCCAATGCCCAGATCTTTACCGCACAAGGCAAAGCCCTGAACGCGGTCGCCAAGCGCAGCGTCAAGGTATTGGTGGTCGGAAACCCTGCGAACACGAATGCGTATATCGCCATGAAGTCGGCGCCCGATCTCCCGAAAAAGAACTTCACAGCAATGCTCCGCCTCGACCACAACCGTGCCCTCTCGCAGCTCGCCTCGAAAACAGGCAAGGCCGTGGGCAGCATCGAGAAATTGGTGGTCTGGGGGAATCACAGCCCCACCATGTATCCCGACTATCGTTTCGCAACGATCGGTGGCCAGAGCGTCAAGTCCATGATCAACGACGATGTCTGGAACAAAGATGTATTTCTGCCGACGGTTGGCAAACGTGGTGCCGCCATCATCGATGCCCGAGGGCTCTCGTCGGCCGCCTCGGCAGCCAATGCGGCCATCGACCATATCCGTGATTGGGTGCTGGGCACCAACGGCAAGTGGGTCACCATGGGCATTCCGTCCGATGGCAGCTACGACATTCCCGAGGACATCATCTATGGCTACCCCGTGATCTGCGCCGGCGGCGAGTACCAGATCGTGAAGGGTCTCGAGATCGATACCTTCTCACGTGAGCGCATGAACCACACGCTTAACGAACTGCTCGAGGAACGTGACGGCGTAAAACACCTGCTGGGCTAACACGACTCCAGCCTGTCATGCCCAAGGCACTGCACCCCGATGTCGTCTTGCACCAAGAGACGGGGGACAGTGCCTTTTTTCATGGGGTAACACCCTGCGAGCACTACGCCGGGGATGAGAAAAAGCTTCGTAAAGCACTTGCGCTGCAGCGCGACCTGCTCGGGGTGTTTGATGTCACGGCGGATCTTGAAGATGGGGCTGCGGCCGGCCGCGAGGACGAAACAGCGCGAGCACTCGCGGAGATCCTCGCCGAATCTCGGCCGGAGTACCACCGCGTGGGATGCAGGGTCCATCCGGTCGACCACCCCGCGTTTGCCGGCGATATCGCCACCCTCCTCGGCACGGTCCGTGACCGGCTGGCCTACCTCACCATTCCCAAAATTGCAGGCATCGAACAACTCGATCATGCCGTTGCAAGCATTGATGAACAGGCCACACGACACGGCATTTCTCCGCCGCCGCTCCAGGTACTGATCGAAGACGAGGCTGCCCTGCACGAGGTCTTTGCCATCGCAGCCCATCCCAGGATCCGCTTCATTGCCTTCGGACAGATGGACTTCACCAGCAGCCACCGAGGTGCGATACCGGCCGAAGCGATGAAAAGCCCGGGGCAGTTTGATCATCCGCTCATGCGACGCGCGAAGTGCGAGATCGCCGCCGCCTGCCATGCCCATGGAAAGGTGCCCACCCACAATCCCACGACCGACTATGCCTCACCGACCCAGGCGGCAGCAGACGCGGCGCGGGCTAAAAACGAATTCGGTTTTACGCGCATGTGGAGCATTCACCCCCAACAGATCCAACAGATCGTGGGCGTTTTTGCGCCGAGTGCCGCCCAAATTGAAGATGCGAGCCGCATTCTGCTGGCGGCCCAGGCCGCCGATTGGGGCCCCATCGCCGATCGGGGGCTCCTCCACGACCGGGCAAGTTACCGATTCTTCTGGACCCTACTCAAGCAGGCCCACCAAATGCGCCAGACGATTCCAGAGTCAGCCCAACGGGCATTTTTCTAGCGACTAGGGTCTAAAATTCGGCCTGACGTCATAACAATAATCGGCGCCAACGCCAAGCGCGCCACCATCTTTACAACAGGGAGCTTTCACCATGCCGCACAACCTCCACAACAGCCTCCAAGAATTCAAGACCGCGTCCGGAAAAACGGGGAAGTTCTACAGCCTGCCCGCCCTCGAAAAAGCCGGTGTGGCCAAGGTCTCGCGCCTACCGGTATCGATTCGGATCGTACTCGAGTCAGTGCTGCGCAACTGCGATGGGAAAAAAGTCACCGAGGCCCACGTGAAGCAGTTGGCGAACTGGGGAGCGACGGCGCAGCGTGTCGATGAAATTCCCTTTGTGGTCGCGCGCGTGGTGCTGCAAGACTTCACCGGCGTACCGCTGCTTGCCGATCTGGCTGCGATGCGCAATGTGGCCCACGATATGGGCAAGAATCCTAAAGTGATCGAGCCGCTCGTACCGGTGGACTTGGTGGTGGATCACTCGGTCATGATTGACCACTACGGCAAAAAAGATGCGCTTGATCTGAACATGAAACTGGAGTTTCAGCGTAACGAAGAGCGCTACCAGTTTATGAAGTGGGGCATGCAGGCCTTTGACACGTTTAAAGTCGTGCCCCCGGGCATTGGCATCGTGCACCAGGTCAACCTCGAATACCTTGCACGCGGTGTGCACAACAAAGACGGCATCCACTACCCCGACACGCTTGTCGGCACCGATAGCCACACCACCATGATCAACGGCATTGGCGTAGTGGGCTGGGGTGTCGGCGGGATTGAGGCCGAGGCCGGCATGCTGGGCCAGCCCGTCTATTTCCTCACGCCCGACGTGGTGGGCGTGAACCTCACAGGCAAGCTGCCCGAAGGCTGCACCGCGACCGATCTCGTACTGACCATCACCGAGATGCTGCGCAAAGAAAAAGTGGTCGGCAAATTCGTTGAGTTCTTTGGCGAAGGCACGGCCTCACTCGCCCTGCCGGATCGCGCCACGATCGCCAACATGGCGCCAGAGTACGGCGCCACGATGGGTTTCTTCCCCGTCGATGCCGTGACCGTTGATTTTATGCGTGCGACCGGACGCACCCAAGACGAAGTCGATGCCTTCGAAGCGTATTTCAAAGCACAAGAACTCTTCGGCATTCCCAAAGCCGGACAGATCGACTACACCAAGACACTGTCACTCGACCTGGGTTCGATCAAGCCTTCGCTCGCGGGACCAAAGCGTCCGCAAGATCGCATCGAGTTGAGCAACATGAAGCAGTCATTTACCGAACTCTTCTCCAAGCCGGTCGCCGAGAACGGATTTGCCCAGCCGGCAACCGCGCTCTCGAAACGCGTCAAAGCGGGCGATGTCGACCTTGGCAGTGGCGACGTGTTGATTGCGGCGATCACCTCGTGCACCAACACCTCGAATCCCGGCGTACTGCTGGCGGCCGGCCTCCTTGCCAAGAAGGCCGTTGAAAAAGGCCTGTCGGTCAAGCCGCACATCAAAACATCCCTGGCTCCCGGAAGCCGCGTGGTCACCGAGTACCTCACCAAGGCAGGACTACTGCCTTACCTCGAGAAGCTCGGTTTTGCGGTGGCCGCCTACGGCTGCACGACATGCATCGGCAATGCAGGTGATTTGCGGCCCGAGTTCAACGATGCCATCGTGAAGGAAGATCTGGTCTGCGCCGCAGTGCTCTCGGGTAACCGAAACTTTGAGGCCCGCATTCACCCCAACCTTCGTGCCAACTTCTTGGCATCGCCTCCTCTGGTCGTAGCGTATGCGATTGCCGGCACCGTACTCAAAGATCTCTCGCATGAGCCGCTGGGCCAGGGCGCAAGCGGGCCCGTCTATCTGAAAGACATTTGGCCCTCAAGCCAAGAGATCGCTGCCGTCATGGGCTGCGCGATGGACGCCGACACCTTCCGACGCATGTACGGTGATCTGACCAAAGACCATCATTTGTGGAACAACATCAAAGGCACGACAGGCCAAGTCTACGATTGGCCGAAGTCAACCTACATTGCACGTCCGCCCTTCTTCGATGGCTTCTCCATGACACCCAACGCCACGGGCTCGATCACAGGTGCCCGGGCGCTGATGATTCTTGGCGACTCGGTAACGACGGACCACATCTCACCGGCCGGCTCGATCAAAGAGGCCTCTCCCGGCGGCAAGTACCTGCTGGACAACGGTGTGACCAAGGCAGACTTCAACTCCTACGGTTCGCGGCGCGGCAATCATGATGTGATGATGCGTGGCACGTTCGCCAACGTTCGGATCAAGAACCTGATGCTCCCACCCAAAGCCGACGGCACCCGCGAAGAAGGCGGGTTAACCCTCTTCCAGCCGAGCGGCGAGAAGATGTTCATCTACGACGCTGCCATGAAGTACCAGGGCGCGGGTGTTCCCACAGTGGTCATCGGCGGGGAAGAATACGGCACCGGATCCTCCCGTGACTGGGCCGCCAAGGGCACACAGTTGCTGGGCGTGAAGGTGGTCGTGGCCAAGAGCTATGAGCGCATTCACCGATCAAATCTGGTCGGCATGGGCGTGCTGCCTCTGCAGTTCAAGGGATCGGACAGTGCCCAAAGCCTGAAGCTGGAAGGCTCCGAAACATTCGACGTGGCGATTCCCGAACAGCTCGCACCTCAGCAAGATCTCACACTGGTCATCACGCGCAAAGACGGAAGCAAGCAAAACGTCACGGTGCTTTGCAGAATCGATACGCCGATCGAGGTCGATTACTACAAGCATGGCGGCATTCTTCCCTATGTGTTGCGGGAACTCATGGCTGCGTAAACGGTCAGTTCAGGTACTCGAGCGAAAAGCCACCCCCGGGTGGCTTTTTTTTCGCGAGCCGCCAGGGGGGCAACCCGTTTGCGACAACGGTTGTCTACGTATCCTGCGCTAGGGACTTCGCTTTATCAGCGTTATTGACACGCAGCAGTAGCGCCACGCTCGCCAACACAATCGTCATACCCACCAATTGCGTGAGGGTGATCGGCTCCCCCAGGAAGGCCCAGCCCAGATACACCGTCGCAACCGGGCCAACCGCACCTGCCTGTGCCGTCAGGCTTGAGCCAACGCGGTTCACCGCCACCATGGTGAGCAACATCGGCACGAACGTGCAGAGTGCCGCATTAAAGATAGCTAAGTGATAGACCGGCGTGCTTTGGGTCAACATTGCCGTGGGGTCGGCCACTATGGCGTGCGCAATACAAAACACCGTTGCCGATGTGCTGGCATGGGCGACCGTGCGAATACTGCCTACTCGGCTGACCACTTCACCGGCCATGATCAAGTACACGGCATAACTGAGGGCACACAAAAACACGAGAACGCCACCGAAGACTACGCCCTCGCCCGACTGGGTCTGAACATCATGGGCAAATACCACAAGCACACCCGCATACGCGACCAACATGGCGACCCATTGGATTCCGCGAATATGCTTTTTAAGCACGAATGCCGATATCAGCAACACGAGCGTGGGATTCAAATACAAAATGATGCGCTCGAGGCCCACCGAGATGTACTCCAACCCCCAGAAGTCGAGATAGCTCGACACGTAGTAGCCAATAAACCCGAGCAGCCAGAGGCGGAGCTTATCGGCCAAGGCAATCGCAGCGGTCTGCTTTCGGCGTAACTCCCACCACACCGCGGCCCAGAAGAACGGCATTGCAAACAGCATACGTAAGGCCAAAACTGTCGCGGCATCGGAGCCATGGTGGTACGAGAGTTTCACCACAATCGCCTTTGCGGAAAACAGCACGGCACCGAGTCCGGCAAAAATGATCGCTGCAGTGTGTCCAGAGGCCATGGTCAGCCCGGCATCATACCCGCACGCTGCGAGCAAGCCTGCCCATGGCCAGGCTGTAAAATGGCGTCCATTGACTCCACCGCCCACGATCGAGTGCATCCATGAAGAAATCCCCATCCTCACGCCGCGGTCGCGCCTCACGGGAAGCCGACCTTTTGGTGGAACTGGCCGAGGGGCTTGCCCAGTCGGGAAGCCGTGCCGAAGACCACTTCTGGGAGAGCCGTCTCGAGATTGAGATTGAGGCCCTTCTGAAGGACGGCGATGAAGGCTCGCTGAATGCAGCGCTTGATCGCTTGGCCGATCGTGAATCCCGGGCCTACGAGGAGCTCGCCGATGCGATCGAAGGCCGTGTCGAGCACGCCGTTACCCCGACCTCCGATGGCCACCGCGATGTGCTGTTGTTTGCAGCACCCGTGCTAGCCTGGTCACGGCTTCCGCTTCCCACACGGCCGATTCCGCCGGCCGTCGTCAAAGCCATCGCTCAGGCCCTCTCCGAAGTTGTGTTCACACCCGGTGTCGACCTGACACTGGCCAACTACTTTTACTCACCCGATCAGCTGCCCGAAACGTTTTGCGATACCGCCGAGATGCGCCAGAAGCTTACCCAGAGCATTGCCGATGGGGTATTTAAAATTGATCCTGCGAGCCTGAAAGAAACTGCGCAGTTTCTGGCCGACCAGCGCTACATCATCGGCGCAGTATCGGTACCCAAGGGTGAGGCTATTTTTCGCTGGCAGTCCGGTGATGCCCCCCGTGATCAGGTGATGAAATCGTGGGTCGAGGTCAGCCAGAAGGTGCTTGCACCGCTGCTGCCGGCCTGCGCATTCGAGGGCATGTTGCCCAGGGCCTATTACGTCGCCTGCCGCGATGCAGACCGCTCAGCGCGGCCATTCTCAATCCGTGCGTCGGTGGCATTTCTGGCCACCACACTCAATGTCTCCGCCAATGCGCTAACTGCAGTCGTCGGCGGCTGCTACAACCGACAGCTCGAAGAATTCCGTATTGGATTTGCTGTTGGCGAGGAAGAAGAAGTGATTCATGGCGTGGTCTGGCCGCTGCTAGGCGCCGAAGACGAGATGAGCGACGTGCCGGAAGAAATTGAAACGGTGCTCAAAGAAAGCGGCCTGCAGCACATCGTGATGCTGCGTCAGCGTCTGCCCATGGAGTACTGCGATGATTGTGGTGCCCCGCTCTACCCCAACTCGGATGGCGAGATGGTGCATGCCGAGCTGCCCGATGTTGCCGAGCAGCCCAGCCAGCATTTGCACTAGAACATGAGCCGCAACGACGCCTCAACGGATCGGCCGTCGGCGGGATAGAGACCATTCCAGCTGGCATAGTCGTAATACGATTTATCGGCGAGATTTCGGACCCACACCGCACCGGTCAGCTGTGAATTGAACGTAGCGGTGACACCAAGATCTGCAATGAATCGTGAGGGAATATAGCTTCGACGATTGCTCGGATCTGCGGCCTGCGGCATGCCGTCTCGGTAATGCCCGACCAGCGCCCACAGCATCGACCCCACCGTGCGTTCTGCGCTGATCCGGAAAACACGTTCGGGCGTAAGCGGCACACGTTGTCCGGCATTGACGCCAGAATCAATCGTTGCATCCACCAGATCCAGTGCCATGCGAAGCCTGGCGTGACCCGGCAATCGGAGATCACCAAATAGACTGATCAACTCGCGGCGGGTGTTGTAGAGGTTGGCGTTGCAGCTGGCGTTTTTACCATCGATCAGGCCGCAGTCATACTGATAACCAATCTCGTCACGGGTTCCGATGCGGCGAAAATGGACCCCCGCACGCCCCAGGCTGTAGCGCTGTGCTGCCTCCACATAGACCTCACGGCTGCGCATCGGCCGAATGCCGGGGTTGATCGCCAACAGGGTGTAAGGGAATTCATTTTGATAAAAATAAAGCTCATCGGCGTTGGCAAAACGATAGCCGGAAAGCACGCCAGCACGTACCTGGGTCCTCTCCGTTATCGCCCATCGCACCCCGGCCGATACCGCCTGCCGGCGATCGTCCGATGAGCTGGTGCTCGCACCCGGCTCTGCCTGAAAATCATTCGAGACCCTCTGCGAACGCAGGCCAACGTCCAGCGCGACCCGCGGGTTGATCTGCTGACTGATCTGCGCAAAGGCGGCATCACCGCGTTGTGCGACCTGTTTTTTATCATCGGTATTGGCCTTGGCCTCATAAAGCTCAAGTCCTGCGATCAATCGGGTGTTGCCCCAGGACCAGATGTACTCCGGTGTAAATGTCGTGCGTGTATTGCGAATGGAATCGTAGGTCCTGTCGACGGTCTCGTGCTGCGACAGATCAAGAATAAGCCCACTTCCACCGGACCGCACGTGGTTGCCTTCCCATCGTGCCGAGATGCCACTTCCCCGCCGCTCCGCCCGGATAGGAAATGCGCCCCGCTGCCGAGGATCTGCCTTGAATTGCGATTCGGTTAAGTAACTGGGCAACTCGGCATCTTCTTCGTAGCTTCGCGCTGCGACGGTGAGCCGACCGACCGAGGACAACACGGAGAGGCTTGCGCGGCCGCTTAACTGCTCTGCACCACTGAACACCCGATAGCCGTCCGATCGCGCCGACATGGCCGAAACACTGCCGACCACTTCAGATGATCCAAAACCCAAGTACGTATCGACTTTCTTGTAGCCAAAGCTGCCTAAGGCAACATTAACTTCGCGGGCCCGATCCTGGCGGGTGATGATATTGATCACGCCACCCTGCGCACGATCACCGTAAAGCACACCACCGCTTGCTTTACGCACTTCAATCTGCTCAATCGACGAAATCGGCAACTGCGTGAAGCGCACGCCCGCGCCATCAAACGAATTGAGTCGTTGGCCATCAATCAGAATCAATACGTTTTGGGAACCGGCCTCACCGAGAAATCCAACATCCACCGAGGCGTCAACACCCATACGGCCGTAGAGCCGGTTGACCGACACACCCGGAACCTGGCCTAAAAACTCGGTCACGTTACTGGCGCCCGAGGCCTCGATTTCCTCGCGGCCGATCACATCGACCACCGCCGATGCCGCAGTACCCGGCTCCCAGTAACGACTCCCGGTGACCACGACAGGATCAAGGCGGGCCAATTGAAGGTCTGAACCTGCAGACGATTGGGCAAAGGACGAGGAGAATGCGGCAGAAAGTGCGCTCGCCAATACGGCAATACGATACCGAGAGTGCAACATGAACTATCCCTTCCGGCCACCCACACCCCGAGGCAGCACAACGACGTTCACGTCAACGGCCGGTATCCAGGCTTCGGTGGGGCTCGTCGCAGATGCGCGCGCCGGAGTGCGTTGTCTTCCCAGGGCCCACGCCCCAGTGACTGGCCGCCCGCAGTGCATGCGGTACGGCATAACCCACTCCATCACCTATTACTGTTTCGGGGAAAGCGCCGGATTTTCACCAGCTTCCCGTTTAACCCGCTTTAATCGGGCACCAGATGACGGTGTTTGAAAGAGCTCAAACGCCAACGATTCTAACGCCGGTCGAGGCCTGCCAGCGCATGGAGCCCTTGATGAAAATCAACCCCGTCGAGAGTTATTTCGCAAACAGATAATCAGGGTTGGCCATGGCCTTGAATTCGATAGCATTGCCCGACGGATCCAGGAAGAACATCGTGGCCTGCTCGCCCACTTCGCCCTTAAACCGCACATAGGGCTCAATGACAAACTTCATACCGGCAGCCTTCAGCTTATCGGCCATGGCCTGCCATTCCTGCATCGACAACACGATGCCGAAATGGCGAACCGGAACCTGTTTGCCGTCGACATCGTTATGTGCATCTTTCGTTGCTTCGCCATGGGCCAGGTGAGCCACGATCTGGTGGCCGTAAAAATTAAAGTCGATCCACTCGGGGGAGCTGCGGCCCTCGGAGCAGCCCAGCAGTCCACCATAAAACGCTCTCGCCGTTTCCAGGTCATCGACCGGGAACGCCAAGTGAAAGGGATGGGAAACGCTGGACATGGTGACTCCTTTTGAAAAATAGTCTGGTTTGGTTTTACCACTATTGCGTAACCCGCTCAATAAAGCCCCGCACTGCATCGATGGTTGGCGCAAGAAACGCAAATCGCTCGGACAACGTCGCCACCAGACCGGCATGGGTCATGAGCCCAAGCGGTCCGGCGATCGTCTGCACATCCACATCGGCGCCGACGGCCTTTAACCGTGCAGCTAAGGCGCGCGAGTTGATCTCAGGATCCACCAGCGGATCACGCTCCGCCGTAATCAACAGCATAGGAGGCACGCTGGCGCTGACATGTGCGATCGGCTGCGACTCGCGTGGCGTATTCGGCCAGCTGAATGCCCGCTGGGCCTCTGGCATCTGAATGGGAAGAAAGTTGACAGGGGCCGACAGGCCGATCACGCCTCGTACACTGCGCCGCAACTCACTGGAGAGCCATCGGGTATCCATAGCAATCATGCTCGCGTTGTATGCGCCGGCCGAGTGGCCCATCAGCACAACGCGCTGGGGATCACCGCCGAGTGCACCCACGCGATCAATAATGGCCCGCAGTGCATCGGCACTGTCTTGCACAAAACCCGGATACACCACTTCGGGATAGAGCCGGTAATCCGGAATCGCCACCACGTACCCCAGCCGATGAAAGGTTCGCGCCACGAATGCGTATTGATCGCGCGCACCGCTGGCCCATGCGCCGCCATAAAAGAACACCACGACCGGTGCGGCCGCGGTGCCCTTGGGCAGAGGCTGCGGATAGATATCGACCTGCTGACGCGGCGATGCGCCGTAGCGAAGTGTCACAGGCTCAACGGCGGGAGCACCGCTCACCGTGTTCAAAAATTCGAGGCTCGAACAACCGGAAAGGGCCAACGGAGCGGCCACTGCCAGCGCAAGAAGCGTGCGTCGAGATCGGTCCATGACCTGTGATGAATTCAAGGAGATGAAGAATTGGTCGGGGCGAGATGATTCGAACATCCGACCCCTTGCACCCCATGCAAGTGCGCTACCAGGCTGCGCTACGCCCCGACCGAAGCCCTCGATTATAGCCGAGAGGGCGTGCCCTTTAAGAGTCCGAGGGCCTCACTGACCACCGTGCGAATCTCGGACACGGAGAGGCTACTCGCGTGCTGCCGTGAGGGTCCACTGCCGTCGCTCGTGGCGATGCCTGCGGGTGCTGGCAATGACGACTTTTGTTCCATAAGCTGGTTACGCGCACCACTGATGGTGAAGCCCTGATCATAGAGAAGCTCGCGAATACGGCGAATGAGCAGCACCTCATGGTGCTGGTAATAACGGCGGTTGCCACGCCGCTTCATAGGACGCAGCTGAGTGAATTCCTGCTCCCAGTAGCGCAGGACATGCGGTTTCACCGCGCACAACTCGCTGACTTCACCAATCGTGAAATAACGCTTTGCCGGAATCGGCGGCAGTGCGGCAGAGACGGGGCGGCTGTCCATTCCGAGATCGGGATGCTGTTGCGATACCGTTGAGTTTGCGAGGCTTAGGCGCCCGCCGGCTCATCGTCGGCGTAAGCATCCAACGGTTTTTTCGCAGGATCCTGCACATACGACTTGAGCTTTTGGCTGGCGTGAAAGGTCACCACACGGCGGGCCGCAATCGGAATCGCCTCACCGGTTTTCGGATTGCGACCAGGCCGCTGGGGCTTATCCCGGAGCTGAAAATTACCGAACCCGGAAAGCTTCACGCTGGTGCCTGACACCAGGGTCTCGCGGATTTCTTCAAAAAAGATATCCACGACCTCTTTGGCTTCGCGCTTGTTCAGGCCCACCACTTCGAACAATAAGTCAGCGAGTTCTGCCTTGGTCAGCGTGTCTTCTGGCGAATTGAGGCCGGCATGCTCCAAGAGATTAGGGGCGATGTCGTTGCCCACTGCCCCGGTGTAGGGGATCGTCTCGTCGCGAGGTTTAGGGTTGTAGTGCACGGTCAGATCGTTCGTCTTGATATCGCGTCAGCCTCGAAGCCGTGCAGAGAACTCGGTCTGCAGCAGGGTCAGAACCTGACCCATCAAGGCATCTATCTCGGTATCTTGAAGTGTTGTCTCAGGACTTTGAAGTATAAATCGGAATGCGAGGCTTTTTTCCTTTTCAGACAATCCTTTACCCCGATATTCGTCAAAACACTTAAGTTCTGTAATCCAACCCCCTTGTTTTGATTGGCTTTTTAGGTGGTTGAGCCTCGCGATCATGGCCCCTGCGGGGGTTTCAGCGCTCACCACCACTGCGAGATCTCGAACCACCGGCGGAAACCGCGACACCTCCCCAACCCGCGGCAGGCCAATAGCGAGCAAGGGTGCGAGCAGCAGCTCATAGACCACCGGGGCAGTCGCCAGACCCAGGGCCTGGACCAGACGGGGGTGGAGCTCCCCGAGCCAGCCGATCGGTTTACCCCCCAGAAGGACCTCGGCCGCACGGCCCGGATGCAGGGCCTTATGCGGCTGGGACGCCTGCCGGGTCGTCAAGGCCGCCGGCAAGACCATGGCAGACAAATCGGCTTTGACATCAAAAAAATCCACGTGACGTGTGGAAACACCCCATTGCTCTTCAACGACCGGGCCCCACGCAAGGCCAGCCAACCGCGACGGCTGATCGATGCCCTTGACCGTCCATTCGCCCGCGGACTGCTGGGGCGCATCATGAAACGTCCGTCCAATCTCAAACACGCGCACCCGAGATGCTTTGCGATTAACGTTGGTCACCAAGACGTCGAGTAGGCCAGGCAAGAGACTCGGGCGCATCACAGACTGGTGAGATGCCATTGGATTGAGAAGCTTCAACGGTGCCTGATCGTCGACCCACTGGGCCTGCTCGTCGCTGATAAAGCTGTAGGTGATGGCCTCGACATAATCGGCCGCAACAAGACGGTCACGGATCTGCATCGGCGAGCGGCGACCTTCTCTCGGTTCCAACATCACCGCCGGTGCGACCGGGGGCTTGGCCGGTATACGGGCAAAGCCCACCACACGCGCGACCTCCTCGATCAGATCCTCTTCAATGGTGATATCAAACCGGGCGCTTGGTGGCGTCACGGTGATGACCTCTTCACCAGGCGCGCCTGAGCACTGCGTCGTGAAGCCAAGACGCGTGAATACATCAAGGCATGTGGGCGCAGGACTATCAATACCAAGAATGCGGTTGCATCGGGCCACGCGCATGGTGACCGGGTGTCGGGCGGGCACTGCACGCTGTTGATCCTGAATGGGGCCGGCCTGGCCGCCACAGATCGAAAGCACGAGGTCCGTGATACGGTCTACATGCTCTGCCGTATACGCCCAATCCACACCGCGCTCAAAGCGGTGTCCTGCATCGGTGGTGAAGTTAAACGCACGGGCACGCCCACGGATGGCATCGGGCCACCAGAATGCGGCCTCGATGTAAATAGACTCTGTACCCAGATGCACCGCTGTGCGATCCCCACCCATAATGCCCGCCATGGATGTTGGACCGGCTGCATCGGCGATGACTCCTACACCGGGGTGAAGGGTAACGGTCTGATCATTCAGCAGCGTCAGGGTCTCGCAATCGCGGGCCCAGCGCACAACCAGATCCCCTTGGATGCGGTCAGCATCAAAAATATGGTTCGGCTGGCCCCACTCCAACATCACGTAGTTCGAGATGTCGACCAGGGCAGAAATCGAGCGTTGGCCCGCCTGCTCCAGGCGTGCACGCATCCAATCGGGTGTCGGTGCCTTTGCATTGACGCCCCTGACCAGCCGGCCAGTAAACCGGCCGCATAAATCATCGGCCTGCAGCGATACCGAGAGCGTATCGGTAATGGTCGGTGTGATCACAGGCGCCTTTGGCACACACAACTCCGCGCCGGTAAGCGCAGCCACCTCCCGCGCCACACCGATGATGGAGAGGCAGTCGGCACGGTTGGGCGTGAGCTTTAGGGTGTAGACACAGGCATCGAGATCCATGACCTCGCGCACATTGGCACCAAGTCGATTCGCCAACGAAGGCTGCAGCGGCATCAGCCCCTCGGCATCCTCCGCAAGCCCTAATTCTTTCGCTGAGCACAACATACCCTGGCTCTCAACGCCGCGCATCTTGGCGCGTTTGATTTTGAATCCGCCAGGCAGCACCGCCCCGTCGGTGGCACACGCTACGATCATGTCGGGCACGACATTGGGCGCACCGCAGACGATCTGGAGCGGCGTGGCACCTGAGCCCGTATCCACCTGACAGACTTTGAGTCGATCGGCATCGGGGTGCGGTGCCGTCGACAACACGCGTCCGACAACCACTCCGGTAAATGGGGGTGCCAATGGTTGCACCTCTTCCACCTCCAGCCCCGCCATGGTCAATGCATCGGCAAGCGCATCGGTGGAGAGCGCAGGATTTACGAACGAGCGAAGCCACTGCTCAGGAACTCTCACGTTGGCCCCTTACGTAAACTGGCGCAGAAAGCGCAGGTCATTTTCGAAAAACAGCCGCAGATCGCCGATGCCATAGCGCAGCATGGTCAACCGCTCAAGCCCCGACCCAAAGGCAAATCCGATATAGCGCTCAGGATCGAGCCCAAAGTTTTTCACTACCGTGGGATGGACTTGGCCAGACCCTGCAATCTCAAGCCAACGGCCTTTGAGAGGGCCGGACTCAAACCGCATATCAATCTCGGCAGAGGGTTCTGTGAATGGGAAAAACGATGGCCGAAACCGCACCTGAAGCTGCGTGGTTTCGAAAAACGCTTGCAAGAATCCGGTGAACACACCCTTTAAATCGGCGAATGACACCGTCTCTGAAATCCAGAGGCCCTCGACCTGATGAAACATCGGCGAGTGGGTCGCATCACTGTCTACACGGTAGGTGCGGCCCGGCGCGATGACCTTGATCGGGGGCGTATGCGTCTTGGCATAGCGGACCTGCATCGGGCTGGTATGGGTTCGCAGCAGCAAAGGCAGGCCCGTCTCATCCTTCTTTTCCAGATAAAACGTGTCTTGCATGGAGCGCGCAGGATGATTCTCGGGGTTGTTCAACGCCGTGAAATTCATCCAGTCGGTCTCAATTTCGGGACCGTCTGCGACATCAAATCCAATCGAATGAAAAATGTCCTCGACACGTCGCCAGGATCGAATGACAGGGTGGATTGCTCCCGCCCCATGGCCGCGACCATCAAGCGACACATCGATGGCTTCGGCCGACAGTCGGGCGGCAAGCTCGGCATCCGCAATCTGCGCACGGCGCGCAGCCAACAGCGACTCAATCTGCGATTTGGCAGCGTTGATCTCGGCACCCAAGGTTTTTTTGGTCTGCGGATCCGCGGCACCGAGCGACTTGAGCCGCTCGGTGATCGCGCCACTTTTTCCAAGAAATCGTGCCTTGGCGTTTTCCAAGGCGGCCGGATCGGCCGCCTGGGCGAAGGCCTGCTCGGCCTCGCGCACAAGCCCGTGAAGATCGGTCATGGACAGATCACCCTAACGCTTGAAAAGCAATGCAAGCTGCTCGCGCAGCTTACTTCACAAGCGCAGCTTTAACGGTCGCAACGATCGCAGCAAACGCCGGCTTGTCCATGACGGCCATATCGGCAAGCACCTTACGATCGAGATCGATATTGGCTTTTTTCAGACCCGCAATGAAGCGGCTGTAGTTGATGTCGTGACTGCGGCAGGCCGCATTGATACGCGTGATCCACAGCGCGCGAAAGACGCGCTTGCGGTTACGGCGGTCACGGTAGGCGTACTGCCCAGCACGCATAACGGCCTGCTTGGCAACACGAAAGACGTTGTTTCGACGGCCACGGAATCCTTTGGCAAGCGCAAGGATTTTCTTGTGACGGGCACGGGCGGTAACTCCACGTTTTACGCGAGGCATGTTGGTTCTCCTTTACGCGTAAGGCATCATGTCGCGGACACGTTGAATGTCCGATTCATGCACCGTGAGGGTTCCACGCAGCTGACGCTTGTTTTTGGTCGTGCGCTTGGTCAGGATGTGGCGCTTGGTGGCATGGGCACGCTTGATAGACCCGCTACCGCGAGCCTGAAAGCGCTTTGCCGCCGCTTTTTTGGTCTTCATTTTGGGCATGTTCTGCTCCGTTTTAACACTTGCTCAGGTGGAGTGCGTTCCCGCAATCACTTTGACAACCTGGCGAAGCAATGTCTTACAACTTCTGGGTACTGCGGTACTGCACCTACGTTCACGACGTTCCGAACCGCTGGAACGCCCTGATGTGACCGTCTTGCGACGGCTACTTTTTCTTTTTCGGGGCCATCACCATCACCATCTGACGGCCCTCGAGTTTCGGCATCTGCTCGACCTGAGCAAACTGCTCAAGATCGGTCCTCAACCGCTCTAACTGACGCACACCGTATTCCTGGTGGGCCATTTCACGGCCACGAAAGCGCA